>Ga0247804_10000422_pt1 | contig 19544 bp, 15 predicted proteins | sample UWRJL029104C1_FD_181142 | JGI IMG/M metagenome (GOLD analysis project Ga0247804, IMG submission 181142) | Plant litter microbial communities from Arlington Agricultural Research Station in Wisconsin, United States - UWRJ-L029-104C-1 | ecosystem: Environmental > Terrestrial > Plant litter >...
GTGCTGTGTCTCGGCGGGGACACTATACCGGTAAGCCAGGGAATCACGGTTCCGAAAATTAGTCCCGCTTACGGCCTTTGCGCTTATCCCGGTGCTTCAAAATAGGGATCCGGCTTTCAACACCGCGCAGGATGCGGCCGATGTTCTTCTGATGGGTGAACAGCACCAAACCCGCTACCAGCAAGGCAAAAATGCGGTACATCACTTCATGTTCATTCCATATCCACAATACACTTACGGGCAACATAATGGCGCCGAGGATGGAACTGAGAGAAACATACCGGGTAAGATAAAGTACCAGTAAAAAAACGCCTACGCAACTTCCGGCTACGATCGGTTGCATGGCGAGCAACATACCAAATAAAGTAGCCACGCCTTTACCACCGCGGAAACCGGCAAAAATGGGAAAGATATGCCCGATCACCGCCGCAAGGCCCAGCCCGATCATGAAATTGGTTCTCTCAATTTCGTTGTGACTATAATAAGCGATGAATTTATATAAAGCTACTGCGGCCACGCCTTTGATGATGTCGATGATCATCACCATGGTACCATAACGCGTACCCAGAACCCTGAAAGTATTGGTAGCGCCCATGTTGCCGCTGCCGTAATCCCTTATGTCGATGCCGAAAAATTTTTTACTTACGATAAGCGCCGTAGGAATAGAGCCGATGAGGTATGCAACTATGATGAGCAATAGTTCTTTCATTCGTTTTCTTTAGCTTGAGTTGAAGGGCAAAAATAACGAAAAAACAAGCAATTAACGATTTAATAATGTTAAGAAACCAGGTTGTGGATAGATGGGTAGTACGCTGGTTTACAGATATTTAGTTTCTAATAATGTGAAAACACAGCCAGCCTTCTTTTTTTTGTATAGTTCGCAGTTCAAATCCCGTAGCCAGCACGGCCGCAGTCATTTGCGCTTCGTCGGCTGCCAGGAAACCGCTTAGTAATACGTTGCCCCCGGGCTTTGTAATGCTGTTGATAGCATGCAGGTTATTAAGGATGACGTTCAGGTTGATATTGGCCAGTACTATGTCGTAAGTTTCGGCGGTGGGAATGGCGTCTGCCTGTTCAATCCGGACCCTGGCAGATTTATTGGCCGTAATGTTTTCGATGGTATTGGTAACGCTCCATTCGTCGATGTCGATGGCATATACTTCCGCAGCGCCCAGTTTTTCCGCCAGGATGGCCAATACACCGGTACCGGTACCGAAATCAAAAACTTTCTTGCCGGCAAAATCGATAACCGCCATTTGCTGCATCATTAAAAAAGTAGTGCCGTGGTGACCGGTGCCGAAACTCATTTTCGGCGTGATGATCACTTCGTGTTGCACGGTGGTTACCGGTGCATGAAAAGAAGCCCGCACCGCCGCGAAATCATTAACCAATACCGGCTGAAAGCCCTGCTCCCACTGCTCGTTCCAGTTGCGCTGGGCAATGCTTTCTTTTTCGAATGGTACAGGAACCAGTTGCAGGATCGGATCGAGGTTTGATTGTTCGAAACCGGTTTCGGGAATAAATGCTTTCAGTAAAGTTTCGCTTTCCTCAAAACCTTCGAAGCCCGCACCGGATAACAAAGCCACCAATGTGTCGGATTGACCGGCAGATTGAACTTGAAAGGAGAACTGGAGGTAATTCATGTCTGAACTGTGACCTGTCTGCCGACAGGCAGGTTTTAATTTGATTTTACTGATGAGCCATGATGTAGCGCATTGCCTGAACTATGATTTTGAATGATGGAAAATGCACTATGATGTAGCGCACCTGCGGAGCGCAAATGCAATACAACGCTGTTGCTACAAACATTAATGTTCCGCTGGAACAAAAAAGTGTTTGAAATTTTAGTGCTCCTTCAACTATTTTCAACTATCATTTTCGAAGCCATTAGTCAAAGACCACACGGCAGCATCTAAACTTACTAAACCCTCCTAAACCTTCTAAACATAACCTTCTAAACCCAATAAAAAACCGTCCTACAAAAAGCAGGACGGTCAAATATATCATTAACGCTTACGCTTTCTGTTCACCTTGTCTTGGTTGTGCATCCGGCTTTGGCATAAGGGCTTTGCGGCTCAGTTTAAACTTGCCTGTCTTTTGATCAACATCCAGCAATTTCACTTTTACCTTGTCGCCTTCCTTGAAGATGCCGTCCATGGTTTCCAGGCGCTTCCAGCTTATTTCGCTGATGTGCAGCAAACCTTCTTTCTTCGGCAGGAATTCCACGAAGGCGCCAAATTCCTTGATGCTCTTCACGGTACCTTCGTACGTATCGCCTACTACCGGCGCCGCCACAAGGCCTTTGATCCATGCCAGTGCTTTTTCCAATCCTTCTTTCTGTGCAGAGAAAATGCTCACTTCACCTACGTTGTTCACCTCTTCGATGTTAACGGTAGCGCCGGTTTCGCGTTGGATCTCCTGGATCACTTTACCGCCGGGCCCGATCACCGCGCCAATGAATTCCTTGTCGATCGTGATCTTCACCATGCGTGGAGCATGCGGTTTAACCTCGGCCCTGTGTGCATCCATGCAGGCGTACATCGCATCGAGGATGTGCATACGGCCATCGCGTGCCTGGGCCAATGCCTGGCGCATGATGTCCATGCTCAAACCATCTACTTTAATGTCCATCTGCACACCGCAAATACCATCGCGGGTACCGGTTACTTTAAAGTCCATATCGCCCAAATGATCTTCGTCACCCAGGATATCGGTCAAAATCGCAAATTTGTCTTCTTTCTTGATCAATCCCATCGCCACGCCACTTACGTGCTTTGGTAAAGGAACGCCCGCATCCATCAGCGCCAGCGAACCCGCACAAACAGTGGCCATGGAAGACGAACCATTCGATTCCAGGATATCGCTCACCACGCGCACGGTGTAAGGATAATCGCTGCCCGGCATCATTTTTTTCAATGAACGCATGGCCAGGTTACCATGTCCCACTTCCCTGCGGCCCACGCCCCTCATCATCTTCACTTCACCGGTAGAGAACGGCGGGAAATTATAATGCAATATGAATTTTGTGTAGTCTGATTTGAAAGCGCTTTCCACCAGCAATTCATCCAGCGGCGTACCGAAGGTAACGGTGGTGAGCGATTGGGTTTCACCGCGGGTAAACAGGGCGGAACCGTGTGGTGTAGGCAGGATGCTGGTTTCCATTTCCAGCGGCCTTACTTCTGTGGTACCGCGGCCATCGAGGCGAACGCGGTCGTTCAGGATCATATCGCGTACTACATAATATTGCAGTTCGCCGGTATAATGACCGATCAGGGCCTTGTCTTCGTCGGGCAGTTCGCCTAAAAATTCAACCACTTCCTGGTGCAGCGCTTTAAAAGCATCGCTCCGGTCGTGTTTTGAGGAAGCCGCTTTGGCAATGGCCAGCATTTTTCCAGTGGCAAAACCTTTGATCTTTTCGTTCAGTTCTTCATTGCGGTAAGGCACGGCATATTCCCTTTTGGTGGTAATGCCCACTTTATCGCGCAGTTCAGCCTGTGCTTTGATCTGTATTTTAATGGCTTCGTGGGCCAGTTCGATCGCTTTGATGAGGTCTTCTTCCTGGCATTCGTTGGCTTCACCTTCCACCATCATGATGTTCTTTTCCGTAGCGGCGATGATGAATTCAAGGTCGCAGGCAGCCAGTTCGGTGCGGGAAGGGTTGATGATGAATTGCCCGTCTTTACGGCCAATGCGCACTTCGGAAATGATCTCCTGGATGGGAATATCGGAAACGGCCAGGGCTGCAGAGGCGGCGAGGCAGGCCAGTGCATCGGGCATTACTTCGGCGTCGCTCGATACGAGGCTGATGAGCACCTGTACATCGCACAGGTAATCTTCGGGGAACAACGGGCGCAGGGCCCTGTCGATCAACCGGCTGGTTAAAATTTCGTAGTCGTTCAGGCGCGCTTCCCTTTTAAAGAAAGAGCCCGGTACGCGACCGGCAGAAGCGAATTTTTCCTGGTAATCAACGGATAATGGGAAGAAGTTCTGACCGGCTTTGGGTTCTTTATTAGCTACCACGGTAGCAAGTAATATACAATCGCCCTGGCGAACGGTAACGGAACCGTCGGCCTGGCGGGCCAGTTTACCGGTTTCGATGGTTACCATGCGGCCGCCACCTATATCGAAAGTTACTGATTGAGGATTTAATAATGACATGTCAAAATTGATTAACACGGGCACAAAAGTGCGTGCAGCAAGACGGGCCCGTAATGATAAAATAAATACCGGTAAAACAAATAATCCCAACTACCGTAAAAAGCAGTTGGGAAGATTTATATTACATAGTTTGAAATTAGATTATTTACGCAGACCCAGTTTTTCGATCAGGCTCCTGTAACCGGTAAGATCATGCTTACTGAGGTAGGTGAGCAAACGCTTACGTTTACCAACCATCATCATCAGGCCCCTTTGAGAAGAGAAGTCTTTTTTGTTGGTCTTCAGGTGATTAGAAATGTGATTGATGCGTTCAGTCAGCATCGCGATCTGGCTTTCAATAGAGCCGGTGTTGGTTGCAGAAGCACCAAAGTTGGTAAAGATGGTGACTTTTCTTTCTGTTGTTAAATGAGACATTCGTTAATTTGATTTTACTGGCACCCGTATGGCACCGTTTTGATTTTCTTTATTTCGGCTGCAAAAGTACGTAATAAATCGCTTATTTTACCAGTCAGGGGATTTTTTTTCTATACAGGCATGTGCTGTGATATAAGATCGAAGAAGTAAGATGTAAGATTGTTTCAGTAACAGGCGGTCCGTTATTTCGCAGGCAGTGCAACCCGCTGCACAAAAATGCCTTACCGCCTTACGGTTTACAAATCTTAAATCCCGTTACTTAGACCTCAATAGTCTCCCAGGGTCCCCAATCTTAAATCTTCGATCTTAAATCTTACATCTTAGTGTTATTTTTATCAAAATCAACAGTTTGCAGCAACTTGTTTTTACAGTTACCAACAGTCTCAACCACGACCAGCGCATGATCCGTATCTGCAGCAGTCTCGTGGCGGCCGGTTACGGCGTGGAGCTGGTAGGCGTACACAATGAAGAAGTGCTACAACCGAAGCCCTATGCACAAAAGCGGCTTTCCACCGGTTTTAAAAAAGGCCCCGGTTTTTACGCGGTTTACCAGCTACGCCTGTTTTTTTATCTTTTATTCGTAAAAACGGACCTTCTCTGCTGCATCGATCTGGATACGATCCTGCCCGTATGGCTGGCAGCGAAACTACGGGGTAAGAAAATGGTTTATGACGCCCATGAATATTTTTCCCAGCAAAAGAGATCATCACCCGGCCGAAGGTGTACCAGGTTTGGCATTGGATAGAAAAAACCTTTGTACCAAAATTCAAACATGGCTATACGGTGAGCGAAAGCATTGCCGCGGCATTCAAAGAAAAGTACGGGGTGGACTATGCCGTGATCCGCAACATGCCTTTATTGAAAATACTACCCGCCCCTGCCCCCCCGGCAGAGAAAATTATTTTGTACCAGGGCGCGGTGAACGAGGCGCGCGGGCTGGAATTTTTGATACCGGCCATGCACCAGGTACGGGCAAAGCTGCACATCTATGGTGATGGGAACTTTTTGGAAGCGGTAAAAGAAAGCATATGCACCAACAACCTGGGCGATAAAGTGTTGTTGAAAGAAAAGGTTTTACCGGGCGAACTCGACCGCATCACGCAAAGTGCGTACATCGGCATCAACCTGGTGGAAAATACCGGGCTCAACCAATATTATTCACTGGCCAATAAATTTTTCGATTACCTGCAAAACGGTATTCCACAGGTGAGCATGAACTTCCCGGAATATAAAAAGATCAACGATAAATGGGAAGTAGCGGTGCTGCTCGATGAATTGAGTGAAGACAGCATCGCCGGGGCGTTGAATGGCTTGCTGCAGGATGAGAACCGGTATATAAAATTGCAACAGCAATGCCTGGCCGCCAGGGAAACATTGAACTGGCAGGAAGAAGAAAAAAAATTAATCGCATTCTACAAAGTGATCGTATAGTTTTTGGAAGCACAACATTTACATATCATAACGCACGACGTGCCATGGCCCGCTGATTTCGGTGGACTTACCGACCTGTTCTGGAAATTGAAAGCGCTGCAGCAGGCCGGCGTTAAAATTCACCTGCACTGTTTTACCCATGGGCGCGCAGCACAACCGGTTTTATTACAATATTGCGCTTCGGTAGATTATTACAAAAGGGAAAGGAACATCAGCGGCTTTTCTTTTCGTTTACCCTTTATCGTTAGTTCAAGAAAAAGCAGCCTGCTGATCGAAAATCTTAACCAGGATGATTACCCGGTTTTGCTCGAAGGCATTCATTGTACCTGGCCCTTATTTTCGGGTGAACTGGCCGGCAGGAAAGTACTGGTGCGGCTGCACAACGTGGAATATGCTTACTATCGCCAGCTGGCACAAAACGAAAAAAATATTTTTAAAAGATGGTATTTTTCGCGTGAAAGCAGGTTGCTGAAGCGCTATGAAAAAAAACTGGCGCCGTTGGCAACTTTTCTTTCCGTAAGTGAAACGGACAAAGAATTATACAAGGCATTGAACGCATCGGCAACTGTTCATTTCCTGCCCGTGTTCCTGCCGTGGACGCTGGCCACAGGAAAAGAAACCAAGGGTTCATTTTGCCTTTACCATGGCAATCTTTCCGTAAATGAAAATGAAAAAGCGGTGGAATGGCTGCTGGAAGCTTTCAAGCAAAGCCCACTCAACATCATCTTCGCCGGGAAATCACCCTCCCCACGTTTGCAAAAAATCGTGGAAGCCAACCCGCAATGCTGCCTCGTGGCCGATCCCACGGATGCGGAACTGCAGGATATGATCGCGAAAGCGCAGGTGCATTTGCTGCCGGCATTTAATGTAACAGGTGTGAAATTAAAATTGCTGAACGCTTTCTTTAACGGCAAACATTGCCTGGTGAACAAAGCCGCCGTTGCAGGCAGCGGGCTGGAAAATTATTGTACGCTGGCAGAAACGCCGGCAGCCTTTAAACAGGAAGCATTGCGGCTTTTTGAAATTGCTTTTACAGAAGCCGAACAGCAACAGCGGCAGGGCCTGTTGCAATCTTTGTACAATAATGAAATAAATGCGCAGCGGCTGCTTACATATCTACAGTAGCATTGTCCCACACTTTTCCCCTTTCCGTTTTGATCATCCTTGCAGGGAATTTTTTGATCACCATGTAATCGTGCGTGGCCATGATGATGGTGGTATTGTAATCGCGGCAGATGTGAAAAAGCAATTGCATGATCTCGTCGCTGGTCTCCGGGTCGAGGTTACCGGTAGGTTCATCGGCAAGGATGAGTTTGGGAGAATTCAATAAAGCGCGGGCTACGTCTATGCGTTGCTGTTCGCCGCCGCTCAGTTCAAAAGGCATTTTAAATCCTTTCGTTTTCAACCCTACTTTTTCCAACACATCGGCGATCTTTTCATCCATCAGCTTTTCGTCCTTCCAGCCTGTTGCCTTCAGCACGAATTTCAGGTTCTCGTTCACGTTGCGGTCCGTCAGCAACTGGAAATCCTGGAACACCACGCCGAGGTTGCGGCGCAGGAAGGGAACCGTTTTCCAGCTTAGTTCGCGCAGGTTGTGACCGGCCACCCAGCCTTCGCCGTTGGTAAGTTCCAGGTCGCCATACATGGTTTTCAACAGGCTGCTTTTACCCGTGCCGGTTTTGCCTACCAGGTACACGAACTCTCCTTTATCCACCGATACATTCACTTCGCTGAGTACAAGGTTGCTGCCTTGGTATATATTTACGTTGGTTAATTCTACGATCGATTGAGACATGTGCTGTTCTTTATTTAAGCGGTTTCGGTTAAGCTGCGGGTTCAACGGCCACAGCGCAAATTTAATCGTTCATGCTCCTCTTTAAAAATATAATTTGCCGGCTTATTGTTAAAATAAAATAATAACTAAAATAATAGTTGTTTAACTAAATAATTAGTTTTAAGTTTACCCTGGCATTAAATTTTTTCTATGGCATCAAAAACATTAACCAAAGCGGAAGAGCAGATCATGCAGGTGATCTGGAAACTGGACAAGGCATTTCTCCGCGAGATCATCGACGAACTACCGGCGCCGAAACCACACAACAATACCGTGGCTACCATTATTAAAATACTGGTGGACAAAGGCTTCCTCGGCATCACGCTTTTTGGCCGTACGCACCAGTACTACCCGCTCCTGAGCAAAGACGCGTACAGCAAGAACAGCATGAAGAGCCTGGTAAAAGGTTACTTCGAAGGCTCGTTCAGCAACGCGGTTTCTTTCATGGTAAAGGAGAACAACATTACGGTGGACGAACTGGAACTGTTGCTCAAACAACTGAAGAAAAAATAAAACGGAAGGGCTGTATTGATCATCCATCAACATTTATTTATGCTGCCATACGCTTACTATATTTTAAAAGTGATCGCCTGCTCGGGCATCCTGTTCGGTTATTACTGGCTCGTGCTGCGCAACAAAAATTTCCATGCGTGGAACCGGTTCTATTTACTGGCTTCGGTATTGCTTTCGTTGCTGCTGCCGTTCATTAAAATAAACTTCAGCACAGCTTCCAGTCCTGGCACCATTGTACAGGTATTGCAAACGGTTGCTTCGGGCGATGAATACATGGAGAACGTGATCATTCATGCTTCCTATTCCACCTGGCACATCGAACAACTGTATCCTTTTTTATACGCAGCGGTTTCTTCCATCATGCTGGCTATATTCCTGCACGGTCTTTTCCAGGTAATAAGGCTGATCAAAAAATTTCCCGCTCAAAAAGTAGAAAGTATCTCACTCATTAACACAGACGCAAAGGGAACACCTTTCTCTTTCTTTAATTATATTTTCTGGAACCGCAACATCGACATCGATTCCACTACCGGCAACCAGGTTTTCCGGCACGAAGTAGCACACGTAAGGGAAAAACATACGCATGATAAATTGTTCATCAACAGCATTTTGATCTTCTTCTGGTGCAATCCATTCTTCTGGATCATGCGCAAGGAACTGAACATGATACATGAGTTCATCGCGGATAAGAAAGCCATAGAAGACAATGATACCAGCGCTTTCGCGGCTATGATATTGCAGGCCACCTACCCGCAGCACCGCTTCCAGCTTTCCAACAATTTCTTTTACTCACCAATAAAAAGACGATTAGCCATGCTTACAAGGAAAAACAACCCGAGGGTTAATTACATCAGCCGCCTGTCGGCACTAGCTTTGACCATCGTGGTTTTTGCAGCTTTTACAATTAAAACGAACAGTACGGTTTCTTTGATGCATACCGGGATTACTGCCACCGGCACGACCGAAAATTTGCCGGCCGCAGCCTTCGTAACCCTCAATGATACGGTGCCCGGCCGCGTTCCATTGGAAACCGACCCGGCAAAAGAATATGCCCGCAAAGGAACGATCAATGAAATAACATTGAAGCAGGAAGAAAAGATACAACTGAGTGATGATGTTTTGTACGTAGTGAATGGCAGGATCATCGGCGCCGGTAAAAAAGGAATGGACGAACTGAACAAGGTGGCATCCCCTGAAGACATACTGGAACTGCGCGTTTTAAAGGGTGAAGCGGCCGTCAAAAAATATGGCGCAGTGGGTGGCAACGGTGTCCTCGAATTTAGTACCAAAACGCAGCTAACGGTAAAGAATGTGCCTGCCGCCCCGCTTGATGAAGTAGTGGTGATGGGTTACCAAAAACCTTCGATACAAAATATCACCATCGTACCTGCCAATACCGCAACCGGCACGGTGAAAGAAGTGACCGTTACCGGTTATCGTTCCGCCAAAAAAATACCCGGTGTTGAACTAAGCCCATCTGTTGCAAACACACAAAAAAACAACCCGCAGGAAGTAACCGTTGTGGGCTTTGCCACACCCCGCAAAGTACAAACCATCGAATTGGCGCCTAGCCTCGCCAGTACACAGAAAAGCAATGTGCAGGAAGTAACAGTTGTAGGTTATGCCACCGCCAAAAAAGTACCCGGTACTGAATTGACGCCCACCGTTACCAATATAGCGTTGCAACCCAATGACCCGATCTTTACAAAGGTAGAAGTAGAAGCGGCTTTTCCCGGCGGCAGCGATGCATGGAAAATGTACCTCATGAAGCATGTGAAGGGCAGCACGCCGGTTGATGAAGGCTGGAAAGCCGGTGTTTACCAGGTGATCGTACAGTTCATCGTTTATAGCGACGGTACCGTGGGTGATGTAAAAACATTGAATTATGCAGGAAGTAAAACGGCTGCACATTGCATTGATATCATCAAAAACGGGCCTAAATGGCGGCCTGCCTTACAGGATGGAAAGAAAGTAGCGGCTTACCGCAAACAACCGATCACATTCGTAGTGGAAGAACAGAAGTAAGAATCTTTTATCCATAAAAAAAAGAAAATGCTTTCGATCTTTTTTTATCTGCTGAAAGTCATACTGTGCTCCGGCATACTCCTTGGCTATTACTGGCTGGCGCTGCGCAACAAGGTATTTCACCGCTACAACAGGTTCTACCTGCTGGCCACCGTGGTACTTTCGCTGAGCCTCCCGCTGATCCGCATACCCGTTTGGCAACAAAGCGAAGCGCCCGCAAACCAGGCACTGGTTTTAATACAGGCCGTAAACAAAGGGGAGGATTTCATAAGAACTTTTGCCGGCAGCGACCCTGCCATTGTAAAAAGCAATGACCCGGTACATATCTATGCATGGGTTTACGTGGCCGTGTCGGCTTTTTTCCTTGCCATCTTTTTGTATGGCATGTGCAGGATCATTTTGCTGATCAGGCGCAACCGCGGCAGGTTGGTGGGCGATGTTCTTTTTATTGAAACGAATGCAAAGGGTACGCCTTTTTCTTTTCTCCGTTATATTTTCTGGAACCCGCAGATCAACATCGAAAGCAAAGCGGGCCAGCAGGTATTCCGGCATGAACTGGCACACGTGGAAGAAAAGCACAGCTACGACAAATTGTTCCTGCAATCGGTACTGATATTTTGCTGGTGCAACCCTTTTTTCTGGATCACCCGGAAAGAACTGCACATCATCCATGAATTTTCTGCCGATCAAAAAGCTTTGCAAAATGAAGACGGGTCCGCTTTTGCCGCCATGATCCTGCAGGCCGTGTACCCCGGGCATTCCGTAGAACCCGCCAGCCCGTTCTTTAACTCATCGATTAAACGCCGTTTAAAAATGTTAACTAAAAAAAGCAACCCTGTCGCCAGCTATAGTGCGCGCATTGCCGCCCTGGCCCTGGTATTGACCGTAGCCGTTAGCTTTACTTTCAAAGCGAAAAAAATAGATGCGGAAAGCCCGATCGCCGCTATCCTCAATGCAAATCCTTTCTATGACCTGGCGCCTGCTGGAAAAATTATCACGGCGCCCGTTGCCGATACCGTACCGCATGGCCCTAAACAAAAAGAAAAGGTACAGTTGCACAGCAAGGCTGATAACATTACCATCTTCAGCGACTCCATCATTTTCCGCCCAACCGGGAATAACCCGCAGGTCAACAATACGGACAAAACCCTGGTGGTGATCAATGGCCGGATCACGTCACGCGAAGAATTAAGCAACAGCAAAATACTGGCAAGGCTGATCAGGTTTTACCAGCCCAACGATGCCGAAGCGATCAACCAGTACGGCGAACCCGCGCGCCCCGGTGTGATCGCGTGTTTTGATGCAACGATCGTGAAAGATAAAAACACGGGCGCTTCCAACAACACGGCTGCCCCGGCTGTAGCGGTTGGACTGGATAAAATGAATGTATTCTATATTGGCGTTGACAACCCGGTAACGATCGCAGCCGGCGGCATCTCCAACGATGACCTGGATGTGAGCATGACCGGTGGCAGCATTACCGGCAGCAACGGAAAATATACGGTAAGGGTAACCAGCCCGGGCGAGGCAACGATCAACGTGGCTGCCAATGGCAAACTCATCAGCAGTACGGTGTACAAGGTAAAAAGGGTTCCCGATCCTTCGGATAAACTGAAGTACAGCGATTATGATTTTAAAATTCAGCCACAGGCGGGCATCGACGGCAAGCATGCCGTAAGGATGAACGTGGCCGATTTCATCTCTGCTAAAAAACTGACGGCAGGCACCGGTTTTGAAGTGAGTTCGGTAACCGTATATTTCAGCGGGGCGAATTTTAAGGACATTGTGACCGCCAACCTGTCGAACGGGGATCTTTCCAGCATCAAACAATACATTGACCGCTGCGACAAAGGTTCCGTGATCACCTTCGATAATATTAAAGTAAGGGGAGATGAGAATTACCTGGCGGTGATCGATGGGCTGAGTGTTTCGCTTTATTAGAAGATTTTATTTTCTTTTCCTTGATAAAAAGAAGATCAATATCAATCGCAATTGAACGATTCTCCACTAACAGTATTTTAATACACGATAGTTTCTTCTCCCGTCACGATCACCAGTTCTTTCTTCTCCCCTGCTTCTACCCTGCCAATCACCTGTGCATCGATGCCTAAATTTTTTGCCGCATCGATCATCACAGCAGCATCCCCGGGCCGGCAATATATTTCGAGGCGGCAACCCATGTTGAATACTTCGTACATCTCGCGGTTGTTGCTGCCACTGTTTTCCTTAATGATATGGAAGATCTCCGGCGGGGCAAAGAGGTTGTCTTTTACGACCCGGAAATTGCCGGGTAAATATTTCATGCACTTCGTTTGCCCGCCGCCGCTACAGTGAATGAGGCCGTGTATCTTATCGAAATGTTCGCTGAGCAGGGTTTTCAACAAGGGCGCGTAGGTACGGGTGGGACTCAACAACAGGCTACCGATCGTTGCCTTATCATCGCCTGCTACCGTTACCTTGTCGGTGAGTTTGTGTTTGCCGATGTACACTACTTCTTCCGGCAGGTTTACATCATAACTCTGCGGAAATTCCCTGGCATAAAATTTTTCCAGCACATCATGCCTTGCACTGGTAAGCCCGTTGCTGCCGATGCCGCTGTTGTATTTTTTTTCGTAATTGGATTGTCCATAACTGGCGAGCCCTACGATCACGTCGCCGGCCTGTATCCTTTCATTGCTGATGATCTTGTTTTTGGGCCAGCGGCAGGTCATAGTGCCGTTCACCGCTACCGATCTTACCACGTCGCCCACATCGGCCGTTTCACCACCCAGGTAATGGATGTTTACGCCATAAGTGGCCAGCTCGTCGAACAATTCCTGCGAGCCGTTGATCACCTGTTCCAACACTTCGCCGGGTATTAAATGTTTGTTGCGGTCGATCGTACTGTTAAAAACAATGTTGTCGTAAACGCCCACGCAAAGCAGGTCGTCGAGGTTCATCACGATGGCATCCTGTGCAATGCCCTTCCATACGCTTACATCGCCGGTTTCTTTCCAGTACAGGTAGGCCAGTATGCTTTTGGTGCCTGCGCCGTCGGCGTGCATGATGTTCACATAACTGTCGTCACCGCCTAAAAAATCAGGATATACTTTACAGAATGCATTCGGGAAAAGGCCGTGGCTAAGGTTTTTAACCGCTTCGTGCACTTCTTCTTTTTGGGCGGAAACACCCCGTTTTGAATATAGCGACATAGGAAAAATCTGGAATATACCGGGTGAAATAATGATGGATTGTGAACCGCTGCAAATTACAACTCAATTGTGCATTAACCAATTATCAATTAGATTTGCAGTCGTTTATGCAGGTTCACCACCATATTGATCAGCTTCCCGTTTTCCACAAAGCCGTTATTACCATCGGCACTTTCGACGGCGTGCACAGCGGCCACCGGCAGGTCATCAACCTGCTGCAATCCGAGGCCGCGCGCATTGGCGGCGAAACCGTGGTGGTGACCTTTCACCCGCATCCCCGCATGGTGATCGCCGAGGAAAGGAGCAGCATTCATTTGCTGAATACGCTGGAAGAAAAGATCAGCCTGCTGGCGGCGCATGGCATCGGCCACCTGGTAGTGGTGCCGTTCAACACCGCTTTTGCCCAACAAAGCGCCGCGGCCTACATCGAAGATTTTTTGGTCGAAAAATTTCACCCGCATACCATCATCATCGGTTACGACCATCGCTTTGGCAAGGGCCGCCAGGGCGATTATCATTTGCTGGAAGCCAAAGCTGCGCAATTCAATTACGCGGTAAAAGAAATACCCGGCCAGTTATTGCAAAACATCGCCATTAGTTCTACCCGCATCCGGGAAGCCTTATTGAAAGCGGATGTGGACAATGCCAACGCATTGCTTGGGTACCCTTATTTTTTCAGCGGCACAGTGGTAGAAGGTAATAAATTGGGCCGTACCCTTGGTTATCCTACGGCCAATTTGCAGCCGCTGGAACCGGATAAACTCATCCCGGGCAACGGCGTGTACGCGGTAACGGTAGTAAGGAGCGTAAAGCCCGGCGAGATCCTGAAAGGCATGATGAATATTGGCACGCGCCCTACGGTGGGCGGCAGCAAAAGGGTGATCGAAGTGAACATATTCGACTTCGACCAAACGATCTATTCGGAGGTATTGAGCATCGCGGTACACAAAAGATTGCGGAGCGAGGTAAAATTCAGCGGGCTGGAAGCATTGAAGGCGCAACTGGCGGCGGATAAGCAGGATGCTGAGGATTGCCTGGACCGGGATCAGGGCTGATTGTGGGGATGTTCCTGGTTGTAGCGCACCTACGGAGCGCAATGCAATCTATTATTTTTGAGCCACCGATATATTTATTCCGCTGGAACAATAAGTGGCCTAACCCTCTCCTGAAATAGAGGGGCGCTAGCGGCTATTTCGTTTCCAAACCCGTGTAACTTGCCTACCGGCAGGCAGGTCCGCCCAATCCGTGTAATAAATTCGTGTAATTCGTGCTTAAAAATTCGTGTCATAACTAAACCATCATCTTCACCACCATCTCTTTCATCAGGCTGGCGTCGGAAGTGCCGCTGCTGCCCACACCGATGCCTTTGAGGTTGTATTGATGCAGTAACAGGATGATCCTTTCGATCCCCTCGTAACCGTAGTTGCGGATCGTTTCGAGGGCATTTTTTACCGCGGCGGCATTGTAATAAAAATGGGGCTTCAGGGCCGCTTCACTTTTGTCAGCCATACCGAACACGGCATATACCTTACTGAAACTGGCGTACAGCGCAGGCAGCAACATCTGTATGGGCGCGGCTTTGGGATTGCCTTCAAAATAACGGATGATGGTAATGGCCTTCGGCAGGTCTTTCTTTGCAATGGCGGCCTGCAGTTCAAATACATTGTATTCCTTGCTGATGCCGATGAAATTCTCAATGTCGTCTTCTGTGATCTCTTTCCTGCCTTTGAGGTTGAGCGCCAGCTTTTCCACTTCGTTGCTGATGCGGCTGAGGTCGTTGCCGATGTGTTCTTCAAGCAAGCTGAGCGCTTTGCCGTTGATCGCATAACCGGTGGATTTGATGTGGCCGGCGATCCATTCGGGCAGCTTATAATCCTTTACTTTTTCGGAAACGAATACTTCGGCGGATTGCTTGAGCAGTTTGTGCAGCTTTGTTCTTTTGTCAAGCGTTTTGCCTTTGTAACCAACGATGAAAATGGTGGAAGACAAAGGATTTTCAACATAGGATTCCAGTTTTTCGATGTCTTTCATTTGCTGGGCTTCCTTCAGCAGCACTACCTGTTTTTCGGCGAACATGGGATACCGCTTACAGGCATTCACCACCGATGGCCAGTCGGCATCTCGGCCATAAAAAACAGTGAGGTTAAAGCCTGCTTCGGCTTCATCCAGGATATGGTGTTCGGCATAGTCCATCAACCGGTCGATGTAATAATCCTCCTCCCCTTCCAGCCAGTAAAGGTTCTTGAAACTTTTCTTTTTCCAGTCCGCCAGTATTTTATCCGCGCTCATGGGCCAAAGATAAACCAGGATCAGGACTGATTAAAATGATTTGCCTGATTACTGTAACTTTAAAACTCTACCTAAACCCTCCAAACCTTAACCGGCCCTCCTTCAACGATATTCAACTTTCCAACTACGCTCAACAAACTGCAACCTCCCGTTCCAACATTAGCTTAACTTTAAAAGCCTCTCCCTGTTGCACAAACAAAATAATGATTAATTTCACAGCCGTTTACCGGGCAACATATTGATACCCATTCCTTCCAATGAAAAATTTCTACCATGGCATTTGAAAATTTTCCCACAACAGAGCAACCGGTTCACAGGGTACATCCTCCCCAGAAAGACTGGCGCGGCTTCATTACCGGTGCGCTGGTGATCGCTTTGCTGGCTACCTGGGGGTACATCATCTGGGATAAAGGCAGGTCGAAGGCTACCATCGCTCAAAAAGAAGACATCATCGCCAATACGAGCACGCAGCGCGACCTGTTGCAAAAAGAACTGGAAGACGCTACCATGCGGTACGACATGATCAAAACGAGCAGCGCCAAAATGGAACACGGTAAAGACAGCGTGATCTACCGGCAGGAACAGGACATCAGCCAGAAAAAAGCCAGGATACAGGAACTGCTTTCAAAAGTAAACGCTACACAGGAAGAACTGGCGCAGGCAAAAACGCTCATCAACTCGCTCAATGGCGACATAGAAGGTTTTAAAACGAAGATCGAAACGCTGCAGGGCGAAAAGCTGGTGCTGAAACAGGAGAAAGACATAGTGACCAACCAGCGCGACCAGGTGATCCGGGAATTTGATTCGGCCAACGAAGTGATCCGCGCCAAGGAAGCCATCATCGATGTGGGTTCTACCCTGCATGCGTCCAACTTTTCCATCCGCGGCATCAATGTATCGAGCGGTAAAGAAAAGGAAACAACGACTGCAAAGCGCGTGGACAAACTGCGCATCTCTTTCGACATCGATGAGAACCGGCTCGCACAATCGGGCGCCAAAAATATTTACGTCTGCATTACCGGCCCCACCGGCCAACCCATTGCCAATATGGAATCCGGCTCCGGCAATTTCAATACGCGCGACGGGGAAGAAAAAATATTTACCCAGCGCGTGGACTTTAATTATACGCAGGGGCAACGGCAAACGCTCAGCTTCGACTGGTCGCAGAACAGCAGCTTCGCCACCGGCAACTACCGGATCGAGATCTACCACAACGGGTTCAAGATCGGCGAAGGCACAAGGACGCTGAAAAAGGGAGGATGGTTTAGTTAGGACAATGTGCCAATTTGAAAATATGAAGATGTGAAAATTGCTTCCACTGCAATGCATTCTTATTTTTCAATATGATACTTTCTTTTCAAACGAATTTCTCCAGGCGTAAGTATTCATTTTCAAATTGAGCTATTTTCAAATTGAGCTATTTTCAAATTTTCAAATTAGAATATGGCTCTTATACTCGCCCTTCCAATATGCACCGTCTTCGCTTCGCCGGGTTTGCGGCCTTCGTACTGGATGCTCATTTCAATATTGCCTGCCAGCCGCTTGGTGTAATCCACGTTCCATAAGTAATTCTGGCCGGGCAACAATCCATCTAAAATAATATAGCCTACCGTGGTATTGGCCGCGCCGGGATACGCGTTGAAGTTTATTTTATTAAGCGTAAACTTTGCATTGAGCGTACTGTTGGAAAGTATATTGTAACGCGCATCCAATGATATGGCGTGGTTAGTGGACCTTTCCATGGAATCGATGCGGTTCTCTTTTTGAGAATAAGTATAAGCCAGCGTGAGGCGGAAAAGCGATTTATAACTGTATGCAACGGCCGGCTCTATGCTGTTTTGCAGGATGAGGTAATTGCGGTTGTTGAACTTGGGCCCATTGGTATTCAGCGCATTCTTTACCTGCCGTACCGTGATGCTGGTAAGCAGGTTGCGGTTCACGTTCCAGCGCGCTTTGCCGGTGAGGGCGCGCAGCTTGCGGCTTTCAAAGCCATAGGATAAAAGCGATTTGCCATTGTTGAGGCTGTGCGTTACATCGAAGCCCCATTTCACATCGCTGCGGTTGAAATAAAAAGTGTTGGACAGGTAAGAGTTCAACGCGATAAGCGTAGTGTCTACCAGCTTCCGCGTAAATGGATTGAACTGGAAAGTACCGTTGGAAATATCTTTCTTGCTGATCTGCAACGCCGAACTGGTGCTGGATTTCGATAGTATTTTTTTAATGCCCCGGAGTCCTGTGGGTTTTAATATGGACTTAGGGGTCAAAGCAATGCTGTAGTTGAACTGTACATAATTGGCCCTTACGTATTCGTTGCCCGGCGTAAACACGCGGATGTATTTTTTCTGGTCGGCGAAGATGGCTACTTCAAATTCATTGAGTTCGGGAATGTTGTTGCCGTTGTAATCGATCCAGGTGTATTCGCCCTGCCCGGCGGGTACTTCCACGAAGGTAAATTCGCGTCGCTGCTCCTGCCCCGACCCGAGTTCGTACAACAGGTTGCCCTGCACGAATCCCTTCCATTCGTTGATGTAATATTCGGCCCTGCCGATCAGGCTTTTCTCTGGTAGCTGGCGGCTCACCGCGCTGTTGAGCACATGCAGATCCCGGTACGTAAGGTTCAGCCGGAACTGGTGCTTTTCGCTTTTCAACAGTTCGGTGAATATGTTGTAGTTATCGCTGCGGTCGGCGGCCACGAGTTTGGAAGCCAGCGGCAACTGGTCCTGCCTCGTAAAATAGGAAACGCCCCAGCGGTTGGGTTTCTCCGGGTTTGATCTTAAATAGACCTGGCCGATGTGAAAAGCAAAGCTCAGCGGTGTAAGTGTATCGGCTATTTTATTGCGCACTTTGTTGTGTTCACCGGTATAATTAAAACCGACCTGCATGCGGCGGAAGCGCGACAGTTCCTTACTCACGTCAACGAATGGACGCAAAAAGTTACCTTCCTGCACCGGGCTGCTGAAGCTAGTGAGACTGATCCTGTTGGCCAGCTTCCAGCCTTTGATCAAAGCGTATTGATCGAGCGATTGCCGCAGGCCTTTGTACTTGTCGCTGCGGGTATAACTGGTGGCTTCGTAGCGCAGGTAATTTCCCTTACTATTGGAGAGTTGCAGGCCCGCATTGGCCAGGTGTTCGTCAGCAGGCGCCACATCATAAGGCAGGCTCCAGTCGCGCAGGAACTCGATGTTGCGCAGCCTTTCCAATGGCCTGAAACGCGCCTGCACAAATTCATAACCCAGCCGCGTGTTCAGCAGCCAGGCTTTGCCGAGCAGCCGCAGTTTGGTACTGTCGTTCTGCAACTGCAGTTTGGCGGCCACGCCCTGGTCGTTGCTTTTATCCTTATCGGAAAAAAGATTAACGTCGTACCGGCTTACGGCAAATTCGGTTTTCACCCTTGTACGCCGCGTGACCAGGTATTCAAGTGCGATGGTGCCCATCTGCTGGCGTTTGGGCGTTACCAGCAGCATTACCGGCGCCCAGTCGCCCTGCTTTACATTATTGGCATCGGGTTGTACCCAGTAAAAAACGCGGCCGTTGGTGGCATTCTGCAGCGGCATGTAATTGCCTTTGCCCGGGCCGAGGTAGGTAAAGCTGAGGTTGTACAAAACATCATTGGGGTTCACGGAATATACAAAGATGGAATCGTGCAGGGTACCGTTGTACAGCGTGTCGATCTTCTTATACAAGGTTTT
>Ga0247804_10000423_pt1 | contig 19530 bp, 13 predicted proteins | sample UWRJL029104C1_FD_181142 | JGI IMG/M metagenome (GOLD analysis project Ga0247804, IMG submission 181142) | Plant litter microbial communities from Arlington Agricultural Research Station in Wisconsin, United States - UWRJ-L029-104C-1 | ecosystem: Environmental > Terrestrial > Plant litter >...
CCGGTGGCTTCCACCACCACGGCGTCGCCGGTGGTGAGGTTGAGGCGCTGGTCGTTGCGAAAGAAGTCTTTCCGGCCGCCTTTGAAGCGAATTTCAACGATGTCGAAGCCGGCGAAGGAGTCGGGCACGGCCACATCGGCCAGCCAGTCGAACACATTTAGGCGGGTGCAGCCGCCGGAGCTACAGCTCCCTTTGGAGCCGCAGCCGCCTACCGAATCGGTAGAGCAGCCGCCGCCAGATGAACAGGATGAACAAGCCACGAGGGTGGGAATTTATATGAGTGAAGCGGCGCTTTATCCGGGCCGCGCGATGAGTTCGGAATCTAGCAAAGATAACCCGTTTGGGGGGTGGTTGGGTTTGGGGCCTTTCCTACCAGGGTAGCGGCCTAGTGGTATCCGCTACAACGGCCACGAAGTCCGCCAATGCAGCGTAAGCTGGGTGCCGCGCCGTGGCAATGGCCGCCAATAGTTGCCGCAGCCCCGAGTTAGGGTTGCGGTCTTCAATGCGGCTATACTTTTTAAAGGGTTTCGATTTGCTTGGAATGTCATAATCTGCTAGTGTCTTACCTACTTCAGCGGCGCGGGCGGCCAGCCAAACTTCAAACACCGGGTTGAGCACCAATAGTAGCTGCGTAGGATGCTGCGGGTGTTGCAGCAGCACATGCTGAGTGGCCCCTCGCACGATTGAGCCGTCCAGTACCCGTGTAAATTGGCGCAAGTATTTCTGCTGTCCAAACTCACGGTCTAAATCTACCATCCCTAATACTCGGTGGGTAGTGTTGGGGCTCCCTTGCTCTTTCATTATGTTGCCCACGTTGCCGATGCCGTGCTGGTGGTTGACAGCCTGCTTATCCAAGTAGGCGCGGTTGGCTTCGTTTTCGCGGAGCAGCGTCCGCATCAACGCTGTGTCAGCGTAGCATTCCGGGACGAAGAGCGGGGGCGGAATCACTTGCATAACCTACCCTTCGTAGCCCGGCACAAACTGCCGCAGGTTTAGAAACAATTCGGTTCCATTAGAACGCGCCGTGATAACCTCTTCGTCACTGAGCTGACGGATTTTAGTTTGATAGTCCTCGTAGTAGGCGACGAATACGGCCAGTTCGGGCAGTAGCTCGTCGTCGGGCACCATTTCCTCCAACACCTCAGTCACGAGATAAGGCGAGTGCGTGACGACGAAAAACTGGTTGTTACGGCTGTCAACGATGTGCTCTGCCAGTTGGATGACATACTCGGGATACGAGTGGGCTTCGGGCTCTTCGAACAGCAGCACGGCGTCATCGTTGCTTTCGATGGCGGCTAAGTAGAAGATAATGCGTTGGAGCGTGTCGGCAATCAGCGAATAGGGATAATTATACACCAAGTCTTCCACCTGTTTTTGAATTTCGAATTTATTCTCGCTTACTCGCAATACCAGGCTCAGTCCGTAGGGCTTGAAGAGTACGGCCGTCTCCTTACGTAATGTGGGGCTTTTCTGCACGACCCGAAATATATTCTGTCCAAAAGGTGGTTGCAAGAATGAATAGCGCCAACTCTGGCTATGTGACTGCCCAGCACGGAATGTGTATTTCCTAGGTAAAGCGGTTGGCGTATAGTAGCGTGCCTGAAAGTTTCTTCCTTCGCCACTGTCCTCAATTTCAGCTTGTGCAAATGAATAATTGATGTTTTGCACTTTGGGACTATTGATAACCGACTTCAGACGTTCATCCTGTAAGTTCAACTTTGCGATTTCTCGGAATGTTTGCTCACTCTTTTTGATGTTGCTGAAATAGTGGGGCGATTCATATGCCTCCCATATTTCCTCAGAAACCTGCACGAATCGGTACCGATTATCATTGCTTTCATTAGCAGTCAAAACAGCCGTGCCCGTATTGGCTTCAACACTTATGGAGTAGCTCGTGTCATTATCATAAAACAAGTTGTTAGTTGTTTCGTAGCGTATTACATCACTTAGAAACTTCCCCCCACCTTCATATAGCCCGGCCCCCAGCAAACTCACCGCCTCCAGAATATTCGATTTCCCCACATTCGGCTCGCCGATGATAATATTCACCCGGCGCGGCTTCATTTCCACGTCTTTGATGGACTTGAAATTCTGGATACGTAGGGTGTGGATGGCGTTGTTCATAAGCTAAAAGTAAACGAAAAACGGCCGCCCTGGGACAGAGCGGCCGTTCTTACTAACAGTCAAATCGTTTTAGCTCCCCGGCGTCAGCACCACTTTCACGCAGCCATCCTTTTTGTGACGGAAGATGTCGTAGCCGTGCGGCGCCTGCGAGAGCGGCAGGCGGTGGGTGATGATGTCGTCCAGCGTGACTTCGCCGCGCGAGACGTGGCCCATGAGCTTGTCGATGTGCTTGTGGGCCGGGGCCTGCCCGCCGCGCATGATGATGCCCTTGTCGAAAAACTGGTGGATGGGGAAGTTGTCGAACGGCGACGAGTACACGCCCAGCACCGTCACGTAGCCGCCGCGGCGCACGGCGCTCATGCAGGTGGTCAGCACTTTGTCGGAGCCTTTTTCGAGGTTGATGACGGCCTTGGCCCGGTCGAGCAGGTTGCGGTCGGGCTCGAAGCCCACGGCTTCCACGCACACGTCGGCGCCGTAGCCGTAGGTCATGGCCCGGATTTCGTCCACCACTTGGTCGTGGCTCTGCCACAGGATGCCCTCGGCGTTGGCCGTTTTGGCGGCCTTGTCGAGGCGGTACTGCTGGGTATCCACGATAATCACGCGCTTGGCGCCGCGCAGCCAGGCCGATTTGGCGGCCATGATGCCCACCGGCCCGGCCCCGAAAATGGCAATGACCTCGCCGCCCTTCACCTCGGCCCAGTCGATGCCGGAGTAGCCCGTGGGGAAGATGTCGGTGAGGAACAGCACCTGCTCATCGGTCAGGTTATCCGGCACTTTGCGCGGGCCAAAGTCGGCGTAGGGCACGCGCACAAACTCGGCCTGCCCGCCGTCGTAGCCGCCGTACAAGTCCGTGTAACCGAACAAGGCGCCGCCCTTCTCCGTCAGCAAGCCGCCTTCGGGCCCGTAGTGCTCAGGGTTCGAGTTTTCGCAGTGCCCGGGCATCTCGTGGCTGCAAAACATGCAGTGCCCGCAGGCCACCGGGAAGGGCACCACCACGCGGTCGCCCACCTTGAGGTTGCCCACGCCGCGCCCCACTTCCTCCACGATGCCCATAAACTCGTGCCCCAGCGTCATGGGCCGGGGCTGCGGAATGCTGCCGTTGTAGATGTGCAAGTCGGACCCGCAGATGGCCGTGCTCGTGACGCGGATAATGGCATCGCGGGAGTCCTCAATCTTGGGGTCGGGCACGTTATCGACCCGCACGTCGCGGGCCCCGTGAATCACTAATGCTTTCATGAAAGGAGCGGTTAGGTGGTGGAAAGAAGAAACTTCTCTCCGGGCTAACGGCCTCTTTTCGGGTGGGGTTGCTAGGGTTGAGGTTGGAACGAACGACAAGCTCCCCTCCTTGGAAAGGAGGGGATGTTTTGCCGCAGGCGAAACGGGGGTGGTTCGCCCGGTCGCGCCGCCTGGAGTTTTACCGCAATGAAAAAGAATTACTGCGTCGTTCAGCCGGCGCGAGCGGCTCAACCATCCCCGTTTCAGCTACGCTGAAACATCCCCTCCTTTCCAAGGAGGGGAGCTTGACTTTCTTACAGCTGGTACACCAACACCCCGTCCGCCGTGAACACGTATATGTACGCCTCGCCCAGCAGCACTTGCCGCACGCTCTCAGCCGGCAGCGTGGCGGGCAGGGCCACCGTGCGCGCCGTCAGGTTGTAGAGGTGGAAGAAGTGCAGCGCTCCGCCGCTCACATAGTACAGTTCGTCGCCCTTGAATCCCACCGTATTCAGTCCTGGGAAGGGTAGCTTCTTTTTATAATTCCCGAGGTTGTCGAACACGTAAATCCCCGTCGTACGGTCCACCAGGTAAGTATTGTTCTGGTATTGGCGGATGAAGCGGAAGTCCGGCCGTGTACGCCCGATGATGAGGTCGAGCGGCGTATTCTGCACCAGCCGCAGGGTTTGGGGGTCGAATTCGCGCAGCACCAGGTTGCTTTCATCGAGCAGCCAGATTTGGTTGTCGGGGGCCAGCGTGGCCACGCGCACCATGCCGTCCACGTAGTCCGCCAGCCGTAGCTGCGACAGCGGCGCCATAAACCTATCGAGCAGCAGCACTTCCTGCCGGTCGTCGTAGAACACCAGCGTGTTGGTCACGTTCCAGGCTTCCACCAGCGCCGTGTGGCCCGGCTGCGGCGGCGAGTAGGTATTCAGCGGCAAACCCTCGGCACCATACTGCCGCAGGTTGTTGTCGGCATCGGTCAGGTAGAGCGCCCCGCGCCGGTCCAGCGAGGCCGCGCCGGGGTTGGGAATTTTGATGATGCGCAGCAGCCGCCAGCTGTTACCGTTGGGCACGCCCGGCACGTCCGGCTTGGGCTTAGGGGCTTCCAGCGGTGCCACCGTACCCGCCGGCGCCACCGAGGCGGCCGAGGGCACCGTCACCTGCGCCTGAGCTTGGTTAGCTATTAGCTGATAGCAGCCAGCGGTTAGCAGCATTATGCCCCAGATGCGTCGCTTCGCCGCCCCCATGCTACGCCGGAAGCTGCTGCTCAAAATGCCGCAAAGCCAGTTCGTTGCCATCATACACGCCGTAAGAACAATAATTGACCCATTCTCCCAGATTCACGTAGCGGCTGCCCGGCCCCACCGCCACATCCAGCGGCAAGTGCCGGTGCCCGAATACGTAATAATCGTGGTGCTGTAGGGCCTCCAGCTCGCGGCAGTAAATCAGCAGCCACTCCTCTTCGCCAAAGTAATTCGCATCGGCCGCCCCGTTTTGCAGGCGGCTGCGCTTGCTCCAGGCGTTGGCAATGCCGATGCCTGTATTGGGGTGTAGCCGCGCAAACAGCCACTGCGTGAATTTGCTGTTGAACATCGGCTTGAGCACCCGCTTGTAGGCGTGGTCGCCCGGCCCCAACCCATCGCCGTGCCCGATGTGGAAGAGCTTATCGCCAATGCGCTGCGTCACCGGGTTGCGCAGAATGGGGATGCCCATCTCCTGCGTGAAGTAGCCGAACATCCACATGTCGTGGTTGCCGGTAAAAAAGGTAATCGGCAGCCCCGCATCGGTCAGCTCCGCCAGCTTGCCCTGCAAGCGGCTAAACCCCCGTGGAATCGCGTGCTTGTACTCAAACCAGAAGTCGAAAATGTCGCCCAGCAGGTAGATGGCCGCCGCATCGCGGGCCGCCATGTCCAGCCAGCGCACAATGCGCCGCTCCCGCTCCAGCGAGCTGGCCGCATCCGGCGCGCCGAGGTGAAAGTCGGAAGCGAAATACACGCGCTTGCCCGACGGAAGAATCAGGTCAGGCAGCTGTGGAGGCAGTTTCATGCAGTAAATAACGGAAGAACGACCAACTCCCCTCCTTGGAAAGGAGGGGATGTGAGGCGCGAAAAGCGCCGAAACGAAGTTCGGCGTTAGCCAACTGGGGTGGTTGAACCGTCCGCGCCGTCAGAACAACGCAGTAATTCTTTACCCCCGAAAATTCTTTACTCCCCCAAAGCCCAGCCGGCGCGGACGGGCACCCCCCCCCCGTTGCGCTTGCAGCGCAACATCCCCTCCTTGGAAAGGAGGGGAGCTTCGTTCATTCATCCTCCAGCAAAAACAGCGAAATCCGGCGTGGCCCGTGCGCCCCCAGCACCAGCGTTTTCTCAATATCGGCCGTGCGGCTCGGCCCCGTCGTCAACGAAACCATCGACGGCAGCGCCGCGCCGTACCGCTGCTGCATCATCCGCAAGGCATCGCCGATTTCGGCCACCACCTGGCTGGGGCGGGCCAGCACCACGTGCTGGTCGGGGTAGATGCTGAGGCGGCGGCCGCTGGCGGTGCCCGCGCTTACCAGCACGCTGCCGGTGCGCGCCACCAGCGCCTCGCAGGACGTCAGGCCCCAGTCGGCGTGGGACAGAAACTCGGTTTCATCGGCCTGGAAAGCTACGCCGGCCGCCCGCAGGATTTCCTGCACGGCCGGCTCCCACACGAAGGGCCGCCCCAGCTGCTGCCGCTCCCGAAACGTCGCCAGCTGCACCGCCAGCTGCGCCCGCGTCTCGCAGTAGTAAAACTCCCCGCCCACCCGCTGAAAGCTCTGGGCAAAGGCCAGTACCTCGTCATCACCCGCCAGCGGCGGATGCACGGGAGCCGTAAAATCGGGGCGCGGCGGCAGCGGCGCGGGCTGCGCCAGGCCGGTACGGATGCGGGTGAGAATGGCCTCGCGGGCAGTTTCTGACATAATGCAAAATTACGGGGAAAGAAAAAGCCAGCCCGGGCGGGGCTGGCTTTTCCGGCTTTGGTGTAGCGCGAAGCCTGAGCTTCGCGTTATCATCGGGTTTAGCGCAGACGCGAAGCTCAGACTTCGCGCTACATCTACACCGGCGTTACGGCGCTGCCTGCTTCCACGTCGGAGCCGGGGCGGGCCAGGCGGTTGTCGTCGATACCGGGGAGCTTCAGCTCGGGGAGGTCGTTGAGCAGACCGCCGGCGGCTTGCTCGCCTTTCACTTCGCTGGCGGTTTCGCTGCGGTCGGTGCCGTGCATGTGGGCCTGGTAGGTGGTCTGCGAGTCGAAGGGGCGTTTGCCCACGAGGCGCTCCAGGTCATCCTGCAGCAGCACTTCTTTTTCCAACAGTTCCTTGGCTACCACTTCCAGCTCGTGGCGGCGCTCGGTCAGCAGCTCCTTGGTGCGGATGTAGGCCTGCTCGATGATGTGGCGGATTTCCTCATCAATAATCTGAGCCGTGGCTTCCGAGTAAGGCTTGGTGAAGCCGTACTCGTTCTGCCCTTTCGAGTCGTAGTACGAGATATTGCCCAGCTTCGGGTTCATGCCGTAGATGGCCACCATCGACTGCGCCGTTTTGGTGATGCGCTCCAGGTCGCTCAGGGCGCCGGTCGAGATTTTACCGAACACGATTTCCTCGGCGGCACGGCCGCCCAAGGTCATGCACATCTCGTCAGTCATCTGCTCCACGTTGTACAGAAACTGCTCTTTCGGCAGGTACTGCGCGTAGCCCAGCGCGGCCACGCCGCGCGGCACTATGCTCACCTTCACCAGCGGGTCGGCGTGCTCCAGGAACCAGCCGGCGATGGCGTGCCCGGCCTCGTGGTAAGCCACGATTTTCTTTTCCTCGGGGCTGATGATTTTGTTTTTCTTCTCCAGGCCGCCAATCACGCGGTCGATGGCATCGGTGAAGTCCTGGTTGGTGATGAACTTCTTGTCGCGGCGGGCAGCGATGAGCGCGGCCTCGTTGCACACGTTGGCAATTTCAGCGCCGGCAAAACCGGGCGTCTGCGCCGACAGCTTCTTGGCGTCCACGTCCGGCCCCAGGGTCAGGGGCTTGAGGTGCACGTTGAAAATCTCGGTGCGGCCGTTGATGTCGGGCCGGTCAATGCTGATTTGGCGGTCGAAGCGGCCGGGACGCAGCAGGGCCGAGTCCAGCGTATCAGGCCGGTTGGTGGCAGCCAGGATGATAACGCCCGAGTCGGTGCCGAAACCGTCCATCTCCACCAGCAGCGAGTTCAGGGTGTTTTCGCGCTCGTCGTTGCCGCCGGGCGTGCTGCCACGGCTGCGGCTCCGGCCCACGGCGTCAATCTCATCGATGAAGATGATGCACGGCGCCTTGCTGCGGGCCTGCTTAAACAAGTCGCGCACCCGGGCCGCGCCCACGCCCACGAACATCTCGACGAAGTCGGAGCCCGAGAGCGAGAAGAACGGCACATCGGCCTCGCCGGCCACGGCCTTCGCCAGCAGGGTTTTGCCGGTGCCGGGAGGACCTACCAGCAGCGCGCCTTTGGGGATTTTACCGCCGAGGATGGTGAATTTCGAAGGGTTTTTGAGGAACTCCACGATTTCCTGCACTTCCTCCTTAGCTTCCTCCAGCCCGGCCACGTCCTTGAAGGTAATTTTCACCTTGTCACCGCCTTCAAACAAGGCGGCGCGGCTTTTGCCGATGTTGAAAATCTGGCCGCCGGGGCCGCCGCCGCCGCTCATGCGGCGCATGATAAACCAGAAGGCGCCAAACAGCAAGGCATACATGCCCAGCGTCATCAGCGTGTCCATGTAGCCATCGCTCGAGTCGATGTTCAGCGGCAGGCGCTGAGCTTCGGGCAGGTCTTTCTGAATCCGGTCCAGGTCTTCCTTGAAGAGCTTGGCATCCACCACCGGGAAGTAGAACTGCGGGTCGGAACCCACGCCCAGCGGCGAGCGCTGCGCGATTTTGTTCTTGTACTCGGGCTTGGCGAGGGCACTTTTTTTCAGGGTCACATCCACCAACTTGTTCTTCTCGTTGTGGATGGTGACTTCGCGCACGTCACCGGCGCGCAGCATCTGCTCGAAGTCCTGCTGGTTGATTTTGATGGCGGAGCCAACCCCGCCCCGCATCACGATTATTCCAAACACGAACACCAGCAAGCCAGCCAGGGCCCACAGCTGCATCCCCGGGCGGGGATTGGGCGTGGTGCCGCCGGCCTTTTTCTTTTTATTGGGCGTTTTATCCGACATGAAAAATAGATAGTTAGAATCAGGCAGAAACCAGGGGCGCAACACCGCGCCGGACGCAAATGTTCGCTGCCACCAGCGCACTTGCGCTTGCGGCGATAAGACGCACGGGCGGCGTAATTATTTTACCGCGCTCCTTCCTCGTTTTCGATGTAGCTGATTTCGGCGTCGCCCCACAGCTCTTCGAGGGCGTAGAACTTGCGGCGGTCGCGCAGGAAAACGTGGACGACCACGTCCACGTAGTCGAGCAGCACCCACTCGCGGTTGGTGCGGCCTTCGGTTTGCCAGGGGCTTTCGCCGGAGGCTTTTTCTACTTCTTCCTCCACCGAGCGCGCGATGGCCTCGATTTGAGTATCAGAGTTCGCCGAGCAGATGATGAAATAATCGGCGATGGAATTCTTGAGGTCTTTCAGATTCATCACCACGATGTCGGACGCTTTTTTGTCCTGCATGCCGCGTACGACGATATCTGCCAATGTGTCCGAATCCTGCCGGACCAGGGTGCTTTTCATATTCTCTTGTTAGGTGTGAGCTTTGCAGCCGAAAGGCAACGTTAGTTAAAAATACGGAAAAAGGCGTGGTTATTAGTCCCCAGACCCTCTTCACGGGCCGGCAACTGATTTGGTTGCCGGAATGTCCGTCCACCAATTCGGAGGCTCAGGCCCTGCTCGTCCAAAACCGGGCCAGCGAAGGCTGCACCGTCATTACGGGTTACCAAAGCCAGGGCCGGGGCCAGCGCGGCAACCAGTGGCACGTCGCGCCGGGCGAGAACCTGACGCTATCGGTCATCTGGCAGCCCACGTTTCTGGCCGCCAGCCAGCAGTTTTCGCTGAGCCAGGCCGTGGCCCTGGGCGTATACGACTGGGCCAGCGCCCTGCTCGGCCCCGACCCGAAGCTGAAAGTGAAGTGGCCCAACGACCTGTACTACGGCAACCAAAAGTTTGGCGGCATTCTGATTGAAAACAGCCTGAGCGGCGCAAAAATTCAACACAGCATCGTCGGCATTGGCTTAAATATCAATCAGCAGCAATTTCCCATCGCCACGGCCACCTCGCTGGGCCAGCTCACCGGCCGCGCCTACGCGCTCGACACGCTGGCCACCCGCCTGCTCGAAAGCCTGGAGCGGCGCTACCTGCAGCTGCGCGCCGGACAGGTAGCTACCCTGCGCGCTGATTATCTAAAAGCCCTCTACCGCTACCAGGAAACGCACTTTTTTGAGGTGGACGGGCAACGCGTGCAGGGCCAGATTGTGGGTGTGGAGGAAGATGGCCGGCTGGCGCTGACCCTCGGCGGTAACGAGTTGCGACGGTTTGGCCTGCAGGAAATTCGCTACGTGCCATAAACTTTTAACCTTTTTTTGCATCTACTCCAAAAAAATAGCTAGCTTGCAGGCAACCTGAAGCGGCACTCCTGCCGAGTTGGCATTAGCAAAGCAACGGCTCGACTCTTTTTCGGGTCTATGAATCCGATTGCGGCGCGTTTTCGTTGGTTGCGCGGCGGTTTTGCAGCCCGGCACGGTGCTTGCAAAAGGCCGGGTAACCGGCCGCTTTGCAGCTGCTTGTTTTTTAATCTGACATTCTCTCCGGCATTTTTATCATGCGCCTTTTTACGAAGCTTGTTTTTTCTACTCTGCTGGCTGCCAGTTCACTGGTTTCGGCTTTTGCGAGTTCGGTCACCATTACGGTAGGCGATAATTTTTACCGGGGCCCCAGCGGCGGCACCACTATCACCATTGCAGCCAACGATGAGCTGGTGTTCAGCTATCCCACCGGCACCAGCAGCCACCCGACCATGTCGGATAGCTCGCCGGCGGCCTGGAGCACTTTCCCGATGAACGCCACCTCCCGCACCAAGACGTTTGCCCCGAACACGTTTACGCCCGGCACCTACGCTTTCCACTGCACGGCCCACGCTGGCCAAACAGGGACGCTGATTGTGACGGCCGTGACGGCCACCGCCGATGCCCGCCTCGCCGCCCCGGTGCTCAACCTTTACCCCAACCCCAGCAAGGGGCAGGTGACGCTGCAAATCAGCCAGCGCCCGGGCCAGGACGTGAAGCTGCGCCTCAACAACGTGATTGGTCAGGAAGTACGCACGGTAGCTTTGAAACCCGAATTGATGGCCGTCGGTCAGGTAATTAACCTCGGTGATTTGCCGTCGGGCGTTTATTTCTACAGCGTGCTGGTGAACGACAAAATAATGAGCACGAAGCGTCTGGTGCTACAAAATAATTAAGTTTCAGCGCCTGATTGTACGATTTGAAAAGCAGCCTTCGGGCTGCTTTTCGTGTTTATGGGCCGGGCGGAAGTTGGGGAGCGGGCAGGATAGCTGCCAATACCTTGCGGGCTAGTGGTTACTTTTGCCCATTAGCTGATTTATTAACCCATTTTTCTTGGCCCGCTGCTTAACGGCGGGTACGGTATGCGTTTCAAAACCCTGAATAACCTGGTCGGCTGGCTGGTCTTTGCCATTGCCGCTGCCACTTACCTGCTCACCCTGGAGCCCACGGCCTCGTTCTGGGACTGCGGCGAGGTCATTGCCTGCTCCTACAAGCTGCTGGTGCCGCACCCGCCGGGCGCGCCCACCTTCCTGCTGCTGGGCCGCATGATGTCGCTGCTCTCGTTTGGCGACGTGACCAAGGTGGCCCCGCTCATCAACGCCTTGTCGGGCTTGAGCAGCGCATTTACCGTCTTGTTTTTGTTCTGGATTATCACCCGGCTGGCGGGCAAGCTGGTACTGCGCGGGCACGACCTGGTGGCCGAGCACGCCGAACCTACCACCGGCCAGCGCCTGCAGATTCTGGGCGCGGGCGTGGTCGGGGCCTTGTCGTTTGCCTTCTCCGACTCCTTTTGGTTTAATGCCGTGGAGGGCGAGGTGTACGCCATGTCGGCTCTTTGCACGGCGGCCGTGGTGTGGATAATGCTGAAGTGGGAAGCCCACGCCGACGAGGCCGACTCGGATAAGTGGCTTATTTTGATTGCCTACGTGCTGGGTCTCAGCATCGGGGTTCACTTGCTGAACCTGCTGACGCTGCCGGCGCTGGGCTTCATCTACTACTACCGCCGTAACCAGAACCCGACGCTGAAAGGTGGCTTGATAGTGCTGGCAGTGAGCTTTGCAATTGTAGGCACCATTCTGGTGGGGATTATCCCGGGTTTGCCGTCGCTGGCGGGCAGCTTTGAGGTGTTCTTTATCAATAAGGTTGGCCTGCCATTCAACTCGGGGCTGATTATCTTCCTGGTGCTGTTTGCGGGGCTGATTTACGGCGGGTTCCGCTTGTCGTATAGCGCCGGCAGCCGGCTGCTGAACACGGCCATGCTGTCGCTGGTGTTCGTGCTGATTGGCTATTCGAGCTACCTCATCGTGCCGATTCGCAGCTCGTTCCACCCCACCATCAACGAGAACAACCCGGAGGACGTGCTGTCGTTCGTGAGCTACCTCAAGCGCGAGCAGTACGGTTCGCGCCCGCTACTCTACGGCCCGCAGTTCAATGCCCAGCCCATCGACCAGGAGGTTGGCTCGCAGCGCTACGCCCGCGACCCCAAAGCCGGCACCTACAAGGAGCTGCCCCCGACGCCGGAGTACGTGTATGCCGCCAGCGACAAAATGCTGCTGCCGCGCCTGTATAGCTACGAGCCCAGCCACATCCAGGAATACAAGAAGTGGGTCGACATTCAGGAGGGCTTGAAGCCGACGATGGGGCAAAACCTGTCGTTCTTGTTCCGCTACCAGATGGGGCACATGTTCTGGCGCTACTTCATGTGGAACTATGTGGGGCGCGAGTCCGACATTCAGCAGGCCGGCGTGGTGTCGCCGGTGAGCAACACCAAGAACCTGCCAGCCCGCATCGCCGAGAGCCCGTCGTACAATAATTTCTTCGCCATTCCGCTCATTCTGGGGCTCATTGGCTTGTGGTTCCAGAGCAAGCGCGACTCGAAGGATGCCTTTGTGGTAGGGCTGCTGTTTTTGCTGACGGGCCTGGCCATTATCATCTATCTCAACCAGCCGCCGCGCGAGCCGCGGGAGCGGGACTACACCTTCACGGGGGCCACGTTTGCCTTTGCCATCTGGATTGGGCTGGGCGTGCTGGGCATTGCCGACGTGCTGGGCAAAGTGGTGAAATCAGACGGCCTGCGCGCCGCCGTGGGCGTGCTGCTGGGCCTGCTGGCCCCCGGCCTGCTGGTGGCCCAGGGCTGGGACGACCACGACCGCTCGGACCGCTACAACTCGGTGGATTCGGCCAAGAACCTGCTCAACAGCTGCGCCCCGAACGCTATTCTCTTCACCAACGGCGACAACGACACTTTCCCGCTGTGGTATGCGCAGGAGGTGGAGGGCGTGCGAACCGACGTGCGCGTGGCCGTGCTCTCGTACCTCAACACCGACTGGTACATCCAGCAGATGAAGCGCCGCGCGTACCTGTCGCAGCCGCTGCCCATCAGCATGGGCGATGCCAACTACATTCAGGGCACCAATGACTACCTGCCCTACGTGCCCAACCAACAGGTGCAGAGCGTGGATTTGAAGCAGTTCATCGGGCTGGTGAAGGAGAACAGCATGCTGCTGCAGGCGCAGGCGCAGGATGGCAGCAGCATGATTTCATTCCCGACGGCCAACTTCTACCTGCCCATCGACACGATGGCAGTGAAAGGGCTGGGTATTATTCCGAAAGACCGCGCCGGGCAGCTGGTACCCCGCATGGAGTGGAGCATGGGCAAGCGCGCCATCGAGAAGAAGAACCTGGTGATTCTGGACATGATTGCCACGAATAACTGGAAGCGGCCCATCTACTTCAGCAGCACCGTGGCCCCGCAGGACTACATGAACCTGCAGCCCTACTTCCAGCTGGAGGGCATGGCCTACCGCCTGCTGCCGCTGAAGGACCCCAACTACGACCCCCGCGGCTCGGACGAGGGCTTCGTGGAGAAAGACCTGCTGTATAAGCGCCTGATGCAGGACTTCAGCTACCGCGGCCTGGCCGACGCCAGCATTTTCTACGACGAAAACAACCTGCGCTTCCCCTCGAACTACCGCGACAAGTTTGCCCGCCTGGCCCAATCGTACCTCGACGAGGGCAACACGGCCAAGGCCAAGGAAGTAGCCGATAAGTGCCTGGCGGTGATGCCCGACAAGGCCATTCCCTACGACTACTACTCGCCGCTGCTGGTGCCCGCCCTGGTAGCCGGCGGCGAAAAAGCCAAGGCCGACGAGCTGATGGACACCATGACCAGGCGCTCGGAGCAGATGCTGGCCTACTACGCCACCCGCCCCGACGCCGGCCTCTTCGACGACGACCAGCGGGTGTGGCTGCTGGGTTTGCAAAGCGTGTACCGCGCCGCCGAGATGGCCGGAGATAAGCCCCGCTCGGAGCGGGCGGTGAAGCTGATGCAGCAGTATTATCCGCAGCAATAGGGCTTTTTATTGAGAACGGCAAACGGCCGGTTCGCACGAGGTGCGGGCCGGCCGTTTGGCTTGTGTACATCAGGGTAGTACGCCCATAGGGCTGTATCTTTACCAAGTATTTAGCATTCCGTCATTCTATGAGCTTATTTTACTTTTCGCTTCCTTATCTGCGCACCCGGCTGGCAGTGCTGCTGGCCGCGCTAACGGCCATGAGCCTGCTGACGACTTCATCGGCCCTGGCGCAGGTGCCGAACTGGCAGCAACTCATCTACGACCGCTACCAGCCGCGCAGCGTTGGCTCTTCCAGCATTGAGGCTACGGCCACCGATGCCAGCGGCAATATCATTGTGGCGGGCGTATTCTCGTACGACATCTCGTTTGGCACTACGATGCTAACCTGTACGCGCGCCAACGACCTGTTTATCGCCAAGTGGAGCCCGGCCAGCAGCACCTGGCTGTGGGCCGTGCGCGACGGTGGATACGACATCAAAAGCATCAGCGGCCTGGTGGTGAGCGGCACCAGCATTTACATTGCGGGCGACTTTGCCTGCAACCCCGATAACACCATTGCCGGGGTGAGCCTGCCGGGCGCGGGCCTGCCGGGCGCGAGCTACACCGACGTTTTTGTGGCTAAATACACCGACACCGGCAGCACGGCTACCGGCGTGTGGGCCGCGAGCGGCGGCAGCGTAGGCAACGACACCAGCACGGGCCTGGCCGTGAGCGGCACGGCGGTGTACACCACGGGCACCTTTCGGGGCTCGGCCAGTATAGCCGGCGCATCGTTGAGCGCGGCAGGTTTCGAAGACGTGTTTGTGGCTAAGTACGTGGACCAGGGCAGTACCGTGGCCAACGGCTGGGCCCGGCGCAGCGGCGGCACTGGCACCGAATTCAGCGGCGGCCTGGCGGTGAGCGGCAGCAACGTGTACATCACGGGCAGCTTCGATGGGCGGGCCACGGTGGCGGGCGTGTCGTTGCCGGGCACCTACCGGACGGACGGCCTGCCCACCCGCGACCTGTTTCTGGCCAAATATGATGATGCCGGCACCGGCGTGTGGGCCGTGCAGGTGGGCGGCCAGGGCAGCGAGTACGGCCGCGCCCTGGCCGTGAGCGGCTCCGACATTTACCTGGGGGCGGATTTCAGCAGCACCACCGCCTCCTTCGGGGGTATTGTGCTGACGTCGGTGAGCGGGCAGGACGTGGCCCTGGCCAAATACACCGACACCGGCAGCACGGCCACCGCCGTGTGGGCCGTGAGCCAGGGCGGCGGCGGCACCGACCAGGTGCGGGCGCTGGCGCTGCAAGGCAATGCGCTGTATGCCATTGGCACCTTCACCACCACCTCGTGGGCTCCTACCACGTTCGTCAATACCACCATGACCTCGGCCGGGCTGGCCGACGTGTTTCTGGCCCGCTACGACGCCGGCACCGGGGCCGGGCAGTGGGTGCGCCAGGCCGGCGGGTCCAGCGACGATGTGGCCTACGACGTGGTAACCACGCCCACCGACCTGCTCGTGAACCTGAGCAACCTGGGGCAGGCCGTGGCCTACGGCCCCAACCAGAGCCTGTGGGCCGCCACCGACGTGGGCGTGCTGGGCTGGCTGGACCCCGGCACCGGCAGCTGGCGGGGACTCACCTCGCCCTACAAGCTTCACGGCTCGTCGTGCGTCTACGCCTCGGCCACCGATGCCGATGGCAAACTGTTCGTGGCGGGCCGGTTTCAGGGCCAGATAATGTTCGGCAAGACGCTGCTCACCGGCGCCTATAGCAGTGGCTCCAGTGACATGTTTCTGGCGAAGTGGAGCCCGGCGGCCAACGCCTGGCAGTGGGCCGTGCGCGGCGGCGGCAGCGACGACGACGAGGCCACCGGCCTGGCCGTGGTGGGGCACGAGGTGTACCTGGCCGGCACGTTCACGAGCAATAAAAGCTGCCGGATAGCCGGCACCGACCTGCCCGGCGCGGGCAACACCGACGTCTTCGTGGCCGGCTACACCGACAACGGCAGCAGCGTGACCGAGAACTGGGCCGTGAGCCTGGGCGGCACCGGTGCCGACGATGCCGCCGGCCTGGCGGCCTCGGCCAGCGGGGTGTACGTGGCCGGCACCTACGGCGCCAACGCCACGGCGGCCGGCGTGGTGCTGCCCGGGGCCCAGGGTACCAACGACGTGTACCTGGCCAAGTACACGCCGGCCGGGGCCAACGGCTGGGCCGTGAGCGGCCTCAGCTCCGGCCTCGACCGGGCGGGCGGCGTGGCCGTCAACGGCAACCTGGTGTACCTGCTGGCGGCCTACAACAGCCCGCGCGGTGCCACCTTTGCCGGCACCACGCTGCCGCACAGCGGCAGCCTCGACCTGGTGCTGGCCAAGTACATCGACAACGGCACGTCGGCAGCCAACGGCTGGGCGGTGCGGGCCGGCAACGCCGGCAGCGAGCAGGGCACCGGCATTGCCGTGAACGGCGCCAACCTGTACATCACGGGCTACTTCGGCTCTTTGCAGGGCACTACCATTGCCGGCACGGCGCTGACCGGGGCCGGCAATGAGGACCTGTTTGTAGCCAAGTATGTGGACCAGGGCACTACTGCGGCCAACGGCTGGGCCCGGAGCGGCGGCACGGCCTCGAGCGGCGAGTATGCGCAGGCCATTGCCGTGCGCGACGATTACGTGTACGTGACGGGCTACTTCGGCAGCACGACGGGGGGCGTGATTGCCGGCAGCCCGGTGGTCAGCGTGGGCAGCAACGACGTGTTTCTGGCCCGCTTTACCGACCTGGGCACGAGCGGGGCCGACGGCTGGGCCGTGACCGGCGGCGGCCGGCTAGGCTACATTGGCGGCGTGGGGGGCAGCGACCTTGCCTACGCGGTGGCCGTGTACGGCACCAATGTGTACACGGGAGGCCAGGTGGGCGTGGCGGTCGGCTCGCAGGCCACACCCCCGCTGTATAACTCGCTGCCTCCGACCTTCGGGTTGCTCAAGATGGAAAGTGGGAGCGGGTATCCGTACTTCATGGCCCGGCTGAACGATGCCCCGGCGCCGGTGATTACGGCCCTCACGCCGGGCAGCAGCGCCCCGGGTGCCACCATCAGCATCACGGGGCTCAACCTGACCGGCATTACCAGCATCACCTTCACCGGGCCCACCGGCCCGCTGACGGTGACTACGGGCTTCGTGGGCAATGCGGGTGGCACACAGCTCACGGGCGTGGTGGTGCCGGCCGGCGCCCTCACCGGCCCCGTGACGGTAACGGGCCCGGGCGGCACCAGCGTGGGCTTCGGGCTGCTGCTGCCCGGGCCGCAGCTGGCCGTGACGCAGGGCTCCACCCCCTACCCCAGCGGCGGCCTGGTGTACACGTTTGGCCCGCAGCCGGTGGGCACTACCTCGGCCCCCGTCGTCTTTACCCTGAGCAACCCCGGCACCGCACCGCTGACCCTGACCAACCTCGTCCTGAGCGCTGACTTTGTGCTGAGTGGCCCCATGCCCACCACCGTGCCGGCCGGCGGCACGACCAGCGTGGGCGTGGCCTATGCCCCCACCCGCAGCGGGGCCTGGCCGGGCTCCCTCATCCTGACCTCGGTGCTGGGCACCTACATCGTGAACCTGGCGGGGCAGGGCCTGCCCAATCCCACGGCTATCAGCTACTCGCCGGCGGTGGCGCCGGTGGGCACCACGGTCACCATCACCGGCACCAACTTCGTGCAGAACGGCACCACCGTTACCCTCAACGGCGTGGTCCTGTCGGGCGTGGTGGTGGGTATTGGGGGGGGCACCCTCACGTTTGTGGTGCCGCCGGGGGCCATCTCGGGCCCCATGACGCTGAGCACCTCGGGCGGCACCGTGAATGCGGGCGCGCTGTGCGTGCCCTACACCCCGGCCGCCGCGGCAGTAAGCGGCTGCGCCGGCACGCCGCTGACCCTGACGGCCAGCGGCGCCCCCGGTACGGCCGGCTACCTCTGGTATGCCTCGGCCACCGGCACGACCGTGCTGGGCAGCGGGGCCAGCTTCGTAACGCCGGGCCTGAGCAGCAACACCACGTATTACGTGGCCGTCGATTTTGGCGCGGCCGGTGCCAACTGCCCCAACCCGCGCACGGCCGTGCCGGTGACGCTGACGGCGGCCCCCCGGCCGACCATCGCGGCGGGCGGCCCGCTCACGTTCTGCGCCGGCGACAGCGTGCGGCTGACGGCCAGCGGCGCCGATACCTACCGCTGGAGTACCGGCGAGACTACCGCCAGCATCCGCGTGACGGCGGGCGGCAGCTACACCGTGACGGGCAGCAGCGCGGCCACGGGCTGCGCGGGCCTGTCGGCGGCGGTGGCGGTAGTAGTGCAGGTCCTCCCGGCCACGCCCACCATCACCCCGGCCGCCGGCGGGCTGCTGAGCAGCAGCGCCGCCAGCGGCAACCAGTGGTACGTGGGCGGGGTGCTCATTCCGGGGGCCACGGGGGTCAGCTACCAGGCCCCGGCCAACGGCAGCTACTCGGTGACGACGACCTCGGCGGCGGGCTGCGTGTCGGCGGCTTCGGCTCCGGCGGTGGTGGTGCTCACGGGCACGGCCGGCGCGGCCCTGGCCGAGGGCTTCGTCTTATTCCCCAACCCGGCCCACCACGCGGCCACGGTGCAGCTGCCGGCCGGGCTGGGCGCGGCGCGGCTGACGCTGCTCAACGCCCTGGGCCAGACGGTGCGCACGGTGGCGGTGAGTGGCCAAGCGGTGGCGCTCGACCTGCGCGGGCTGGCGCCGGGCGTGTATGCCGTGCAGCTGGCGGCGGGCGGCCAGCGGGCCACGCGGCGGCTGGTGGTGGAGTAGCATACCAGCTGATTTAACGGCAAACGGCCGGTCCGCACAGGGTGCGGGCCGGCCGTTTTTGGTTGGGATTCACTATTCAACTATCAGCCCGGCCGCGGCCGCCGGGAGCTTACTCTACTGCCAGGCGTAGCACCTGGCCGCCGCTGGCATTACGCAGGAGGTAGAGCCCGGGCCTGAGGTGAGCAGGCAGCGTGAGCTGGAGCGGCCCGTGGGTCGGCATGACGGCCTGGGTTAGCAGCTGCCCCACGGTATTGAACAACTGCACGGGCTGGCCGGGCGGCAGGCCCACCACCTGCACCTGCCCGTGGGCCGGGTTGGGCCAGAGGCTTACTGCGGTGCCGGCCGGAGCCAGCGTGCTGGTGAGCACCGTGCCCAGCTGGGCAATGAAGCCGCTGTAGCCACTGGTGCCGCTGCCCGGCACCGTGGAGGCTCCGATGGTGAGCGTTGGGCCGTAGGTAGTACCCGTTACGTACACCACATTATCCCGGCCGAGAGCCACTCCGGCGCGGTCGAGTAGCCCCACGCCATCCAATACGAACTGCCCGCCCGACACCACGGTGGTGTAGTTGCCGGTAGCATCGAGCACGGCCAGCACCAGCGTGCCATATATCGTTGGCGGTAAAGTAAAACTGCCAAACGCTGGCTGGCTGCTGGTGACTCCGGTGGTGACGTAGGCATTGTTCTGAGTGTCCAGCGCAACATCACTTCCCATATCTACCTCATACTGCGTGGCTGGGCTGGTAGCTCCTCCCTTCACCACCCAGTCCCAGGCGCCGTTGGCGCT
>Ga0247804_10000424_pt1 | contig 19500 bp, 14 predicted proteins | sample UWRJL029104C1_FD_181142 | JGI IMG/M metagenome (GOLD analysis project Ga0247804, IMG submission 181142) | Plant litter microbial communities from Arlington Agricultural Research Station in Wisconsin, United States - UWRJ-L029-104C-1 | ecosystem: Environmental > Terrestrial > Plant litter >...
GGTTTGTCCCAGGCGCAGATGCACCGTTATGGAATCGGTCCCGCCACTAGCGGGCGGAAAGCTGCTGCTGAGCACGGGGGGCGAATTGTTGCCGGTTTCGGCCGTGAAGGCAATGCGCAGGGTATCGCGCCGGGGCAGGCTACAGCCATCGTCGGCCACTATCACATCGAGCAGGTAAACGCGGCCTTGCGTATCAGCACAATCAGGAAAGCAAAGGGTTGTTTGCAGCGTGTCGGGCTGGCCGGCCGCCCGGATGGTAGCGCTGCTGCTGGTCGAAAACGTCGTGGTGAGCCCGGCGTAGTTCACGGGCCGGGTAGTCACGGTGAGCTTGGTGTTGGGGTCGGGGTCGGTGGTGCGAATCCGCAGGCAATGGTCGCTCCCCAGGCGCAGGCGCAGGGTGTCGAGGCCGGCGCGGTACGTCGTGTTGCCGTAGCCTGCAGTTACCCGCATGGTGGGGGCCGCGTTGCGGGGGCAATTGAGCACGTACAGCTGAAAGTCGCGCCGGGTTTCCCCGATTTTCTGGCCCGCCCGGTACTCGGAGCAGCGCACTCCAAACACAAATAGCCCAATGGCACTGGGCTGCACCGTGAGCCGCCCGGTGTGGGCGTCGATGCCCAGCGGGGGCGTGCCCGGAATCTGATTAGCCGTGCTCCGGCCCGCGTTCCAGACAATCGGGGCGTAGGGAGCGGGAAGTTGGGTCGGGGCCACGGCCTGCGAGCTCGAATGGCCATTCAGGGGCGTCACCATATCGTACACCAGCGAATCCCCATCCGCATCCGTGCCCCCGAAATCGTAGTAGAACAGGTCGCCCCGGCAGGCGTAGTCGCTGAGCGGGGGAAAGATGCGCGGCGTCGAATCGAGGAACGGCTGCCCTTGCCGCTGCACGGCCGGAAATTCCAGGTAGAAGGTCTGGCCGGCGTCGTCGGGGTTGCGGATGTTGGAAATAGTCCCGTTGCGGCAGCAGCGCTCGACGGCCACATAGTACCCCGTCGGATTGTCATAAACACTTCCGTTCAACACTATATCTGTCGCATACACCAGTTTGCGCGTGCGCAGCGTACCCACGGCGCAGGCCGGATTGGTATAGGCCACGAACGTGTTTCCCAACCGGGGCATCGATATCGTAGTCATCACTGCATTGGTGGCCTTGTCGAATATCGTAGCCGTCAATACCCCGTCCATCGCCGTTGTATTGCCGTTGATATCGTCAAAGTACAGATTCAGCGTCAGGGTATAGTGGCTATCCTGCTCGTGCTGCAAATCCAACTCGCCGCCTACGATGTGCGTGCCCGAAGCTCGGCCAACAGTCAACAGCAGAAGCAATAACAAGCCGAAAAACCGGCTGAATACGGGAGCAGGCATAGCGTCGCGAGGATAAGTATTAAACGCGTAGGATAGGGCAATAGGAACGGTGGTTTAGTGAAGATAATACGGATTGGGTAGCCGGTTTCCTGTTGAGTTAAAAGGTAAAAGTGAGAAGTTAAAACAACGGGATTTTAACTTCTCACTTTTACCTTTTAACTCTCTAGCTGTTGCCGCCAGTCGTGGTCGTATCGGCCGGCGTAGAAGTGCCGCAGCCGCCACGCTTACCGCTGGGCCGCACGTCGGTAGGCTGGCAGGAGCTCAGGGCCTGGCCGAGGCCGGCCAGCAACAACAGGCCGAAGCCCAAACGAAGAAAGGTAGTACGCATAAAAACAAAGCATTAAAGGTTTAAAAAATCCAGCCCGGAGGCCGGCAACATTCATTTACAGATTGCCGCCCACCGGCAGGCCGCTGGGCACCCGGGCGGGCACCGTCTTATCGAAGCTGTTGCTGTTGAGCGCGCCCAGAAAAGCAATGATGGCCTCGGGGTCGTTCACGCGGGTGGGCAGCAGCGGGTCGCGCTGGCTGCGAGCTACGTGAGAATTAAGCGGCGGAACCTGGCCGCCGCGGCCGGGGTCGTAGAAGCGTAGCACGGCGGGCAGATTGGCCAGCTTGCCGCTGTGCATGTAGGGCGCGGTGGCGGCCAGGTTGCGCAAACTGGGCGTGCGGAAGGCGTAGCTGCCACGCTGCCCGACGTCGGAAACGGCATTTTTCTCATTGTCCACCACGCCCAGCACGTGGGTTTTGTAGTCGCTGAGCATGGGGCCGGTGTGGCACTTGGCGCAGCCGCTTTGCACAAAGGCCGTGAGGCCGCGCACTTGCTCCGTGCTAAGGGCGGAATTATCCCCGCGCATATACTGGTCAAAAGGCGTATCGGCATTCACGAGGCTGCGCTCGAAACAGGCCAGCGCCCGGCCCAGGTTGGTAGAGTCGATGGCAGCATTTTCACCAAAAGCGGCTTTGAACAGCGGGCCGTATCCGGCAATGCCGCGCAGCCGCGCCACGACGGAATCCAGGGCGCCGGCTTTGGTCCAGGTGGGGCCGCGCATTTCCTCCAACGTAAGCAAAGGCCGCAGCGCCTGGCTTTCGAGCGACTGCGCCCGCTCGTCCCAGAACATGGGTGCGGCGGCGGGCTGGCAGGTGCCGTCGGCGGCGATGCCGTTGAAAGCCACGTTGAGCAGCGTAGGCGTATTGCGTTGGCCGAAAGGAATCGAGTTGGGCGAGCGGAAGTGCCGGGCGCTGCCCAGGCCCTGGCCGTTCACGCCCACGGGCAGGTCGAGGCCGTCGGCGTAGGCGCTGGCGGGGTGGTGGCAGCTGGCGCAGCTCACGTCGCGCCCGGCCGAGAGTACGGGGTCCCAGAACAGGGCGCGGCCCAGCGCCAGCTTAGCGGGGCTGCCGGGGTTGTCGGCGGGCGCGGGGGCGCTGAGGGGCAAGGCGCTGAGGCCGCCGTTGGTGGCCGGGCTTTCTATTTCCCGCCCACATGCTACCAGCAGCAACATCCCGGCAGCCAGCGCCAAAGCCAGCAAGCGAACGAGTACGGAATAGGCCATGAATGAAGCGGGTGGGAAGGAACAGCGGCGGGATATGCTTGCTCCAAATTTGCCAGCTTTCCCCACCGCTGGCAACTGCAATCGACCAGCCGCCGGGCCGCGCCGCCCGTTGCCCGGCTTCAACCGCCCAACTCACCGTTGGGACAAGTGTCCACCGCTGACGTGGCCACGTCGGACCGGCGCGCAGACTGGGCGACGCCTTCGACGCATCGGGCGGTTTGGCGCTGTCGGGTCGCAGCCGCCGATGTAGCTTCGCAACCAGTTCTTCCTCCTTCCCTCGTGCCCCTCACTTTCCTGCGCTCTGCCTCTACGTGGTTGCTGCACGCCCTGGTCTGGGGCCTGGTAGCGGTGCTGCTCATTGCCCAACAGCCCGATTACCCCGGCCCCAAACCCACCGAGTTCTGGCTGAAGCAGGCGGTGGTGTTCGGCCTGCTGGCCGGCGTGTTTTACCTGAACGTGGGCTGGGCCGCCCCGCGCCTGCTGCAGCGCCGCCGCCTGCTCAGATACGCCGCCGTGAATGCCGGGGCCGTGCTGCTGGTGCTGGGCGTCCACCAGCAAGTCGAGCAGCGCCTGCATGTGCCCGAGCTGGTGGCCCGCGCCCGCGAGGCCGCCCTCAACCCACCCAACCCCTGGTGCGCGCCCCGCCCCCACTTGCAGGGCCCCGAGGAAGAAGGCGGCGGCTTCTTCAACCCCGGCGTGTTATTACTGTCGTTGATGGTGTTAGGCATTGCCAGCAGCATCGCGGCCATGCAAAAGGCCCAGCGCGACGCCGAAAGCCGCCTGGAGCTGGAGCGCCAGCAGGTGGCCACCGAGCTGAGCCTGCTGAAAGCCCAAATCAACCCGCACTTCTTTTTCAACACGCTCAACAACATCTACGCCCTCACGCACATCGACGGCGAGCAGGCCCGCGCGGCGCTGCACCGCCTCTCGCGCATGATGCGCTACGTGCTCTACGAAACGCCCGCCGGCCATACCCGCCTGAGCCAGGAAATCAGCTTCATGCGCGACTACATCGAGCTCATGCACCTGCGCCTGAGCAGCCGCGTCACCGTGCGCCTCGATGCCCCTGACCCGCCGCGCCCCGACCAGCCCATCGCGCCCATGATTGTGCTGACCTTTGTCGAAAACGCGTTCAAGCACGGCGTCAGCGCCACCAGCCCCAGCACCATTTCCATCAGCCTGCGCCAGCCCACCGAAACGTCGATGGAACTGGTCGTGCGCAACACGCTCTTCCCCGAGCGCGCCGACGATGAGGACGACGAGCCCGGTGGCATCGGCCTCACCAACACCAAGCGCCGCCTCGACCTCCTCTATCCCAATCAGCACCAGCTCACCATCAACCCGCACACCGCCGCCGGCGAATACGAAGTATGTCTCAGCCTGAATCTACTCCCGTCGTAATCAACTGCATCGCCGTCGATGACGAGCCGCTGGCCCTGGGCCTGGTATGCTCCTTCATCCAGCAAACGCCCTTCCTGAAGCTGGTGGGCCGTTACGAAAGCGCCGTGGCCGCCCTGCGCGCCCTGCACGAGCAGCCCGACGTGCAGCTGCTCTTCCTCGACATCAAAATGCCCGACCTCAGCGGCCTGGAGCTGGCGCGGGTTATCCAGTCGGGCCAGCAGCGCGTCATCTTCACCACCGCCTTCAACCAGTATGCGCTCGAAGGCTTCCGCGTCGATGCGCTTGATTATCTGCTCAAACCCTTCAATTACGAAGAGTTTCTGCGCGCCGCCCTCAAGGCCAAAGCGTATTTCGAGCTAAAAGCCGGGGCCGTCAGCACGCCCGCTGCGCCGGTGGCTGCCCCCGCGCCCGCCGCACCCGAGCCGGCGGAGGATTACCTCTATTTGAAGGTTGAATACCAGCTGGTCCGCGTGGCGTTCAACGACATCCTCTACGTCGAAGGTCTGAAAGACTACGTGAAAGTGCATCTGGTCAGTCAGCCGCGCCCCTTGCTGTCCCTCACCAGCTTGCGCTCGATGGAGGAGAAGCTGCCGGCGCGGCAGTTCATGCGCATTCACCGCTCTTACATTGCGGGGCTCAACCACATCCAGGCCGTTGGGCGCGGCACGGTGCAGATTAAGGGCGAAACCCTGCCGGTGAGTGATGGCTACCGCGAGGGATTTGATGCATATTTCAGTAAGTGGAAGTGATTTAGCACGTCATCCTGAGCGCAGCGAAAGGACCTCGCCCGCTTCGTTGTGGTGGTAACTTCAATCGTATGAACGAAGAATTTACTACTCCAACGAAGCGGGCGAGGTCCTTTCGCTGCGCTCAGGATGACGTGCTTTTTACGCCTTCACATACAGCGCCGATACCCAGCTCCGCAGCGTGCGGTGCCGCTGATACACCAGCCCCTGTCGCTCGGCCTCGGCGGTGATTTTCTCCAAATCTTCCTCGTAGAAACCGCTGAACAGAATCGGCTTGCCGCTGGGCAGCAGGCGCGAGTACTCGTGCATGTCTTCGAGCAACACGTTGCGGTTGATGTTGGCCAGGATAAGGTCGAAGGGCTCTTCGTCGGCCAGGGTTTCGACGCCGCCCAGGCGGCATTCTATCGTGCGGCAGTTATTTTCGGCGGCGTTGTCGCGGGCATTTTCCACGGTCCAGGGCTCCACGTCCACGGCCAGCACCTGGCGGGCGCCCAGCATCTCGGCCATGATGGCCAGGATGCCCGTGCCGCAACCCATGTCGAGCACGCGCTTGCCGCGGTGGTCCACGTCGAGCTGATTTTCAATCATCAGCGCGGTGGTTTCGTGGTGGCCGGTGCCGAACGACATGCGCGGCATGATGACAATGTCATACTCCACGCCCTCGGGCTTGGGGTGAAACGGCGCCCGCACCGATACCCGCTCGGCAATCACCAGCGGCTGGAAGTTCTTCTCCCACTCGGCGTTCCAGTTTTGCCGCGTGATGATGCGGTGCGAGTAATTCAGCTCGCCCTGCGCCTCGTAGCGGCTCATTACTTCGGCCACCGCGTCGGCGTTGAAGACGTCCTCGGTAGTGTAGGCGCAGAAGCCGGCGTCGTTTTCCTCGAACGTGTCGAAGCCTACTTCGGCCAGCTCAGCAATAAGAATATCAGACAGCTCGGCCGGCGCCTGCACGGTTACTTCGATGAAATCCACGGGGGCAATTAATGATTAACAATGAATGATTAACAATTAAAATGACGGGCGAATAAGGAGAAGCGAGGGGCATCGCTCCTAATTCTTCATTATTAATTATTAATTCAATTTTTGCAGCCCGCAAACGAGCGCACGGTGGTGTAGTGAATGGAAAAATCGGCCTGCCCCCGGTCGGTAGTCACGAACAGCGCGTAATCGGCAAATTCGCGGTTTGGGGCCTCAGCCCATAAGCCCGCCTTATCGGCAAACAGCTTATTGTTCTCCCTGAAAACAATGAGGTTGGCAAACGCCTCTTCCGGCTCCACGTACACCACGCCGAAGCAATTGCCGCGCCGCCGCGGGTCGGTTTCAAGGTACACCGAACCGAAGATTTTGCAAGGGTCGTAGGAACCCGCCGGAGCCACGGCTGGCGTAACCGCCGGAGCAGTTTCGGCAGTTGGTGCAAAAGCGAGCAGGGCGGAGAGCAGGAAGAACAGCATGTTGAGGGGAGTTATGAATTATGAGTTAAAAGTTATGAGCTGCAGGGCGTCGCGGCTAAAGCATAAATCAGCCCAGTTTCACAACTCATAACTCATAATTTTTAACTTATAACTCTCAGAATGATTTGATGATTTCCGTGAAGTCGCGCGACTTCAGCGAGGCGCCGCCGATGAGGCCGCCGTCCACGTCGGGCTGCGAGAACAGCTCGCGGGCATTCTGGGCATTGGCCGAGCCGCCGTAGAGGATGGTGGTGTTCTGGGCCGCTTCGGCGTCGTAGGCGCGGGCAATCTGCTCGCGGATAAAGGCATGCACCTCCTGCGCCTGGGCGCTGCTGGCCGTGCGGCCGGTGCCGATGGCCCAGATGGGCTCGTAGGCAATGACTACCTTATCGAACTCCTCATTGCTGAGGTGAAACAGGCCGTCTTTAAGCTGCTTGGCCAGGAAGTCGAAGGTTTCGTCGGCTTCACGGGTTTCGAGGCTTTCGCCGACGCAGAAGATGGGCGTGAGGCCAGCGGCCAGGGCGGCTTTCAGCTTCTGGCTCAGCAGCTCATCGTCTTCGCCAAAGTACTGGCGGCGCTCCGAGTGGCCCAGAATCACGTATTCGCAGCCTACGGAGGCCAGCATTCTGGGCGAGATTTCGCCGGTGAAGGCGCCACTTTCTTTCTGGTGGCAGTTCTGGGCACCCAGGTGGAAGCGCGAGCCCTGCGGCAGCAGCTTACCGACGCCGTGCAGGAAGGGAAATGGCGGGCAGATAACCACTTGTGGGGCCTGCGGGCCGCTTACTTCATCGGCCACCATGTTGGTGATTTCCGATACCAGGGCGAGGCCGTCCTGGTAGGTCATGTTCATTTTCCAGTTGCCGGCAACGAGGTGTTGGCGCATAGCGAGGGCAGTTAAAGTCGTGAAGAATTAGCGCCACAAAGCTAACAGGCAAACGCGGGGCCGCCTACCCGGCAAGCTTTATTCGCCGTTGCGCTCGCGCTCGGCAGCCATGCGGGCGGCCACAATTTCGGCCTCAGCGGTGGCGGCGGCTTCGGCAGCGATTTCCCAGGGCGCCTTCTTTTTGCCCTGCCGGGCCAGGGCGATGCCACCCACGATGGCTATTACGGCGCCGCCCAGCGCGGTCCAGCCCAGCTCGGGTATTTCGCGCAGCTGCACTACCCAGATGCCCACCAGCGCCCAGGCCACCGTCAGCGCAAAGACAATGGCACTGAAGGTGCGACTCATTATCAGAGCCAGCACCACCACGAAGAGTATCAGGCCATAAGCCAGCACCACCGGAATACCGCCGCTGAAATGCAGCCCCACTGACTGCAAGCCGATAATCATATTGATAGTGGCCGCCACCGAAATCCAGCCCAGATACATGGCAAACGGCACACTCACCCAGGCTGGGGCGGCATCTACCAGCACCCGGCGCCGGGCCCGGCCGTAGGCTACTATCAGGGCTGCCAGCACCAGCAGCATCACGCCCACGCTGGGCAAAATCTGCTCGTAGGCAAACAGCACCACCCACGCGGCGCTGCCCAGGTTAGCTAGTGTGAGTGGCTGAGCCACCGCATCGGGCAACGACGATTTTCGCTGCGCCGGCAGCAATTGCCACCCACCGTAGGCCACCATTCCCAGGTAAATCAGCCCCCAGATGCTGAAGGCATAGCCTGCCGGCGTAAGCAGCGTCGGGTACTTGGCCGAGACCTCGCCCATGCGCTGGCCATTGAAGGCGCCCGTGTTGGACAGATAAGATAAAGCAATGTTAGCCACAATGGCCAGCACCGTTATCCAGCGCCACAGCCGACCAATGGGGCGGAGGTCGGGGGCAGCGTAGTGGTCGGGGGTAGTGGGATTTGGAATCATAGAGGAAGTGCAAGTATAGCGCGGGCTACACTTACGCAGGCTATCCAGTTTACGGATTAGCTTTCCGGCTCGGCCAAGGATTATAGTTTCTCGGCGAGGAAGCGGGCGGTGTGGTTGGTGTCCTTCAGCTTGGCCAGTTCTTCCGGCGTACCCTCAAACAGCAGATGGCCACCGTTGAGGCCACCTTCCGGACCCATGTCAATAATCCAGTCGGCACACTTCACGATGTCCATGTTGTGCTCGATGATGAGCACGGAGTTGCCCTGTTCCACCAGCGCGTTGAGGGCCGTGAGCAGCTTGCTGATGTCGTGGAAGTGCAGGCCGGTGCTGGGCTCATCGAAGATGAACAGAATTTTATCGTGTTGCAGCAAAGCACCTTTGGTAAGGAAGCTGGCGAGCTTCACGCGCTGGGCCTCGCCGCCCGAGAGCGTGTTGGCCGACTGCCCGAGGCGGATGTAGCCCAGGCCCACGTCGTCGAGCGGCTTCAGGCGCTCGGCTACTTTGGGCTGGGTTTTGAAGAACTCCACGGCATCAGAAACCGTCAGCTCCAGCACCTCGTCGATGCTCTTGTCCTGGAATTTGACCTCCAGAATGTCCTGCTTGAATTTCCGGCCGCCGCAGCTTTCGCAGGTCAGGTAGATGTCGGCCATGAACTGCATCTCGATTTTCACCTGGCCCTCGCCCTGGCACACCTCGCAACGCCCGCCCTCCACGTTGAAGGAGAAGTGCGAGGGCTTGTAGCCCCGCGCCTTGGCCAGCGCCTGGTCGGCAAAGAGGCTGCGAATCTGGTCGTAAGCTTTCACGTAAGTCACGGGGTTCGAGCGCGACGACTTGCCGATGGGGTTCTGGTCGACAAACTCGACGTGCGATACCTGCCCCTGCACGCCGGTCAGCTTGTCGAACTTGCCGGTGCTTTCGCCCGCGCCGCCGCCCAGCTGCTTCATCAGCGCCGGGGCCAGAATGCGCTTGACGAGCGTCGATTTACCGGAGCCCGATACGCCCGTCACCACCGTCATCACGCCGAGCGGAAACTTCACACTCACGTTCTTGAGGTTGTTTTCGCGGGCGCCGGTCAGCTCCAGCGCATTGCGCCAGGGGCGGCGCACTTTGGGCACGCTTACCTCCATTTTGCCGCTCAGGTACTGGCCGGTGTAGGTTTCGGTATCGCGCAGCAGCTCGGCGTAGCTGCCCTGGAACATCAGGTTGCCGCCGCCGCTGCCGGCCTCGGGTCCGATGTCGATAATCTGGTCGGCCGCCTCCATCATCTTCTCCTCGTGCTCCACCACCACCACGGTGTTGCCCAGCTTTTGCAGCGAGCGCAGCACACCAATCAGCTGCTCGGCATCCTTGGGGTGCAGGCCGATGCTGGGCTCATCGAGCACGTACATCGAGCCCACCAGCGCCGAGCCCAGCGACGTGGCCAGCGAGATGCGCTGGCTTTCGCCGCCGCTGAGCGTGTTGCTCAAGCGGTTCAACGTCAAGTAGCCCAGGCCTACGCGGTTGAGGTAGCTCAGGCGGTTGGTGATTTCCGTAACGAGGCGCTCGGCCACTTTGGCTTCGTGCTCGCTCAGGTTCATGTGGTTGAAAAACTCCTCGGCCTCCGAGATGGGTAGCAGCACCACGTCGGCAATGCTGCGGCCGTCGATTTTAACGTACTGTGCGTCTTTACGCAGGCGGGTGCCGCGGCAATCGGGGCAGGTGGTGCGGCCGCGGTAGCGGCTCTGCAGCACGCGGTACTGAATTTTATGGGTTTGCTCGCTCACCCACTTGAAGTAGTCGTTGAGACCCTGAAAGTGCTTGTTGCCCGTCCAGAGCAGGCGCTGCTCGGCCTCACTCAATTCGCTGTAGGGGCGGTGAATGGGGAAGTCGAAGCGGATGCCGTTTTTCAGCAGCGGCTTCAGCCACTCGCCCTGCTTCTCGGTGCGCCAGGGCGCAATGGCGCCTTCGTACACCGTCAGGCTTTTGTCAGGAATCACCAAATCCTCGTCGATGCCCAGCACCGAGCCGAAGCCCTCGCAGGTGTGGCAGGCGCCATAGGGATTGTTGAAAGAGAAGAAGTTGACGCTGGGCTCTTCAAAAACGACGCCGTCGAGCTCGAATTTATCGGAGAAGGTGCGCGTTTCGTCGTCCAGCTTCACCAGGCAGGTACCGTGGCCTTCGAAAAAGGCGGTTTGCACCGAGTCGGAAAGGCGGAAAAGCAGGTCTTCGTCGTCGGGCCGCAGCACAGCGCGGTCAATCATGATGAATACTTCCCCCTTCACTTCCGGCTGACCTTCGGCCAGCAGGTCTTCGATTTGGGCCATTTCGCCCGCCACCACCACGCGGCTGTAGCCTTTTTGCAACAGCAGGTCCAGCTCCTTACTCATGGGGCGGCCTTTTTCGGTGGGCGTCAGCGGGGCCAGAATCATGGCGCGAGTGCCCTCAGGCAACTTGGCCAGGAAATCGACCACGTCGGCCACGTTGTCCTTGCGCACCTGCTCGCCGCTGACGGGCGAGTACGTGCGGCCCACCCGGGCGTAGAGCAGCTTGAGGTAGTCGTAAATCTCGGTGCTGGTGCCGACCGTGGAGCGGTTATTCTTGATGCTGACCTTCTGCTCGATGGCAATGGCCGGCGAGATGCCGCGGATGTAGTCCACGTCGGGCTTGTCCATGCGGCCCAGGAACTGCCGGGCGTAGCTGCTCAGGCTTTCCACGTACATCCGTTGGCCCTCCGCATACAAGGTATCGAAGGCCAGCGACGACTTGCCCGAGCCCGACAGGCCCGTGACGACGATGAACTGGTTGCGCGGCAGCGCCACGCTCAGGTTTTTAAGATTGTGAACCCGAGCGTTTTTGATGAGAATAAATTCGCGGGGGTCGAGGTTATCAATCGGGTCGGCCGCGGGGGCGGCCACTTGCAGAGCGTCTTTTTTGGGCATAGCCAGATGAACAGCGGGCGGGGGTCGGAAGGTTTCGGCGGAAGCCGCTGCGGCGACGAAATTACGGCTGGCGGAGCCGTGCCCGGCATCCCGGCGGGCCAAGTCGCCGTTATTGGCGCGCCGGGCAGCTATTTTGGTATAGCAGTCCGGCTAAAATTGGCGCCAACGTAGTAACATTGCTACCGTTTTCCCTTCCCTTAGCCCCGCTTATGCCCGAATCGGATAACCTCGGCCACAAAATCCTGAGCTTTTTCATCAAGGATGCCGAACCTGGGGCTACCCCAGCCAACGCGCCCGCCAACGCGCCCGCCAACGCGCCGGGCGCCCCGCCACCAGCCGCCCCGCTCCCGCCCGGCTCCATCGACGCCAAGTTTGCGGAGCACTTTGCCAACGTGCTGGCCAAAAGCAACCTGCCCGGCCCCGATTACTTCGAGTTTCGCGAAGCCCTGCGCGGGCTGGCGGGCCTCGGGCTGAGCGAGGACAAGCAGTTTCAGGCGGCCTGGGCCAGCTTCAAGGCCATGGGCGGCGGGGTCGATGTGACTTTGCTTACCAATACGGCCAATCAGTACCTGAGCACCTTAAATGGTGACCGCGAGTCCTTCAACAAGAGCGTGGACGCGGCCATCAGCGAGCGGGTGGGCGGCCTGGAAAAGGAACTAACCCAGCTACAGGCGGATAACGAAACGCTGACCAGGCAGCTGGCCGAAATCCAGCAGCGCATCGTCGCCAATACGGAGCGGCTGAAAGCTATTGGCGGCGAAATCAAGGACCAGAGCGGCAAGCTGACCCAGAACCGGCAGAATTACGAGGCGACATATGGACACTTTACGCAACAGATTAAGGACGACGTAGCCAAGATTGGGCAATATCTGAAGTAGTGCGGACGCCATAACTCGCGACCGTATATCATTTACTTTTCTAACCAGAAGCGGACTACAAAGTCCGCTCTACAAGCTATGGCAACTCCTGATTTTTCACAGCTAGGCGGCTCCACCGAGGCGGAGCGGCGCTCATTTTGGTCGCGGCCCGAGGGGCTGCTGGGGCTGGTCGTAGTGGCCGGCCTGTTCGGCACCGGGCTCTACTACTACAATGAGATTGTGAAGTTTCTCATTGACGTGGCCCGCAATACGCTACACCTGGCGTTCCTGCTGGGGGCGCTGGCGCTGGTCATTTTCCTGGTCACGAGCCGCGACATTCGTACGGGGCTGTTTTTCCTGTTTAAGACGCTGATGCGCAAGATTACGGGGCTCGTTATTCAGCTCGACCCGATTGCCATCCTCAAAATCTACATCGAGGATTTGAAGCAGAAGCGCCAGAAAATGCAGGGCCAGATTGATACCCTGGCCGGGCAAATGGTGAAACTGAACAAGAAAATCAACGAGAACAACGAGGAAATCAAGCAGAAATTTGCCGAGGCCAACAAGGCCAGCAGCCTCGCCACCGAGCGCCCCGGCATGAAGGAAGCGGCGCAGCTCGCCACCATCGAGGGCGCGGGCCTGCAGCAGATGAACGAGAAGCTGCTGCCGTTGCAGCGCAACATCAAGATGGTGCTGGCATTTATGGAGAAAGTGAACACCAGCGCCGACTACATCATCAAGGAAACCGAAATCAAGGTGCGCCTCAAGGAGGTGGAATACAAGATTGTGAAGGAAAGCTCCAGCGCCCTGCGCACGGCCGTGAGCATCTTCAAGGGCGACCCGGACAAGAAATTTTACTTCGACGAGTCGATGGAATACATCCAGGACGACATGAGCCAGAAGCTGGGCGAAATGAAGCGCGCCATGGACCTGTCGATGGACTTCATCAACTCGGTGGACGTGCAGAATGGCGTGCTCTCGGACAAGGGCGCGGCCATGCTGGATGCTTACAATCGCGGCGATATCAAGCTGGTGAACCTGGATGCCAAGTCGGAAGGCACGACGCTGAGCGCACGCGGCACGGAGGAATTTCCGGCCAAGGACGCGGGCTACCGGGATTTGCTGAATTAGAACAGCACGTCATCCTGAGCGTAGCGAAAGGACCTCGCCCGCGCCGCATGCAGCGTAATTAATTACTACCCCAACGAAGCGGGCGAGGTCCTTTCGCTACGCTCAGGATGACGTTCTTTTAAATCTATAACCAAACACCCCCAACTCTCACATGCAACGCATCACCCTCGCCGGCCGGCTAATTATCACGCTTATCGTGGTGGCGGCCGTGTACTTTGGCTTTCGCTACTTCGCGGGCGACAAGCTGGCCGCGCCAGCTACCACTTCGGCCAACACCCAGATTGCCACCGAGCCCGGCAATGCCGTAGTTGACAACAACTCGCCTGCCGCTTCGACGGCCGCCGGCAGCACGCAGGCTTTCGCCTACGAGGCCCCGGCGCCGGTGAATGGCAAGCTGAAAGGCGTGGTGGAGCTGGGTGCCAGCGGCTTCAACTCGTTTATCGTGCGCATCGATAAGGACCGCAACTGGAAGATGGAGAAGGCGGAATTCGGCAACAGCCTGGTGCTGGAGAATATGGCTTCGGACGACGACGTGCGTCGGGGCCTGAAAGCGTACATCGGGCAAATGTTGGATTTTGGCGTGAGCGGGCGCGACATTCATTTCGTGGTGAGCTCGGGTGCTCTCAAGGCCGAGAATACGGGCAAGATTATCAAAGCCCTCAAGGGTTTGAACTACGTGGTGAACACCGTGACGCCGGAGAAGGAAGGCATTCTGGGTTTGCGCTCGGTGCTGCCGCCCTCCTATGCCGATAAGGCCTTTGTGGCGGACATCGGCTCGGGCAACACCAAGATTTCGTGGCTGGCCGGCGGCACGCCAAAATCGGTGGAAACCTTCGGAGCCAAGTATTTCCAGAACGGTAGCAGCGACGAAGTGGTGGCCACGCAGGTGAAGGAAAAAGCCCAGCAGGTACCCGCCGCCCTGCGCCAAACCTGCTTTATTATCGGCGGCGTGCCGTTTGAGCTGGCCAAGCAGGTGCGCAACGGCAAGGAGCGCTTCACGGTGCTGAAAGCGGCCGACGCCTACCAGCTCGACAATGCCAAATCGAAGGCCGGGCTGAATATTTACAAGGCTATTGCCGAAGGCACCGGCTGTCAGCAATTTGTATTTGACTGGGATGCCAACTTCACCATCGGTTACCTGCTGAGCCTGCCGACGCAGTAAAATTCGAGACGTTTTTGTATTATTGAGGCGGGGCGCGAGCTCCGCCTTTTTTAGTGTCAACTATTTAACGAAAACCAATGGCTGTTTCACCTGCTCCTCCCCCTCCTTCCCGCGCCCACTGGACTGACCGCGGCCTGCTACGCTGGACCCGCCGCTACCTGGGCTACTCGCGGGCCGAGGCGCGGGGCCTGGTCCTGTTGCTGTTAATAACGCTGGGCTTCCTGCTGGCGCCCCTGCTGCTGCGCCCCTGCTGCTGCGCCCGCAGCTTATCACCTATCTACCCGCCGCCGACCAGCAAGGACTTGATAAATTAGTGGCCTCGCTGCACGAGCACCGCATGAGCAACGCCGCCCTGACCGGCCGCTACCCCCAGCGCGGTGGCCAAACCAGCCGCTACCCCACCGTGGCCCGGGTGCCGCTGACGCCCTTCGACCCCAACACATTAACGGCCGAGGGCTGGGAAGCGCGGGGCGTACCGCACTTCGTAGCTCAGCGCATGGTGAAGTATAAGGAAGCCGCCGGCAGCTTTAAGGATAAGGCCAAAATCAAGCAGATGTATGGGCTGGAAGACTCGGTTTATCAGCGGCTGGCGCCGTTTATGCAGCTGCCCGAGGAGGCGCCCCGGCGCGGGGCCGCATTCGCCAAAAAGGACGCTGGGCAGGACGGCGCGCCCAGCCGCTTCCCGCGCAAGCCGCGCCACCTGCAGCCCTTCGATTTGAACGCGGCCGACACGACGCAGCTGATGCAGATTCGGGGGATTGGGCGCTGGAAGGCGCTGGCGGTAGTGAAGGAGCGGAACCTGCTGGGGGGCTTTATCAACGAGAAGCAGCTGAACGACATCTGGTCGTTTAAGGAAGCGCCGGACCTGGTGGACAGCGTGCGGAAATACACTTTCGTGGCGCCCGGCTTCGTGCCGAAGCAGGTGCCCATCAATTCGGCTTCGTTTGATGAGATGTGCTTTCATCCCTGCATTCGCAAGCCGCTGGCGCGGGCCATTGTGGCGTTTCGGAATCAGCACGGGCCGTTTAAGACGGTGGATGATTTGAAGCAGATTGCGTTTTTGAAAGCGGAAGATTTGGAGAAGCTGCGGCCGTATGTGCGCTGCGACTGATGCCGTTTTTGAGGTATAAAAAAAGTCCCCGCCAATGGCGGGGACTTTTCAATTTACAACTGGCCGCTAAACCAGAGGCAGGTTATTGCAGCACTACTTTGCGGGTCATCACCTGTCCGCCGGCGCGCACTTGCAGCGTGTAGAGGCCGGCGGCGAGGCCGCGGGTGCTCAGCTGGGCTTCGGCGCCGGTGAGGGGCTGACGCAGTACCGATTGGCCCAGGGAATTGAGCAGCTCGGCGGTGCCGGAGCCGGCAGCGGAGCCCGCCAGACGCAACGTGAGCTGGCCGGTGTTGCTGGGGTTCGGGAATACGGTCAGCAAGTGGTTGGCAGCGTGGCGAGTGCCAGTAACCACGGTGGTGCTGATGGTGAAAGTGCCCTCGGTATCGGAGCTGCCGAAGCCCGAGATGGCCACGTAGTAGCGCTGGCCTACGGTGAGGCCGGTGAGGGTCACGTTGCCCACGCTGGTGTTGTTGGCGCCGCTGCTCTGGCAGAATACCTGCGTGAAAGGACCGGCGGCGCAGTCGGGCGTCGTAAACACGCGCACCGCGCCGGCGGGGGCGCCGGCGATGTTCAGGCCGAGGTCGGGCGTGGTGGGCGTGAAGCTAAACCACACGTCTTTGGGGGCGGCGGCCGGCGAGCAGGCGGGCAGCACGATACCGGTTTGGAGGCTGGTGCTGGCGCCGCTGTTCGAACCAGCTACGGGCGTGGTGCTGATGCCAATGGCGGTGCAGGGCTCGTCGTTGTCGGGCGTGGGCTGGTTGAAAGTGATGGTTTGGGTGTTGTTGCTGGCGTTGCCGTCGGCGGCCCCGTTGGGCAGGCTGCCCGTCACGGTGAGGGTGTGGGTACCACTGGCCACCGTGAAGCCATTGGTGAAGGTGAGTTGCTGCGTGGCGCCCGGCGCCAGCGTGAGGCCGGTGAAGTTCTGCGTCATGGGCGTGCCGCTATCCACTACGTAGCTCAAAGTCACGGCCGTGAGTGGGGCCGTACCACCGTTGCGGATGGTTACCGTGACGGGGTTGATGCCAGGTGTAGCGGTGGCGGTGGGCGTGTCGATGCTGACCACGGCCACGTCGTTGCTCACGGGCGTGAACTCGACAGCGCCAGGGTCGGGCGTGCCAGTGCGGGTGGTGCCCACGAGGTCGGTGGGCACGCGGGTGAGCAGCGTGGGGGTGCCCGCGCCGTTCAGGATGACGGCCGTGGGCTCCAGATTGCCGGTGGCGGCGGCCACGAACATGGGGTTCTCCTGCAGGCTGTTGGCATCGAAGGCGCTGCCATTGGCAGTGCGCCAGTTAGCCAGCGCGGCGTAGTTGACCGTGCCGAAGCGGCCGGTGTAGTAGTTCGTGCCCGTGCCGATGTGCAGGTCGTTGTAGTTCGAGGTGATGGCCGAGGTCGTCGTCACAAAATACAGCGCGTAGCGAGCGGCGGTGCCGCCGCGCGTGATGCTGAAGAGGTTGTTGCGAATGTCGATGCCCGTAGCGGCCGTGGTTTGGTAGAATCCATAGCTGACACCCGTGCCACCCGCCGTGGCGTTATCGAACGCTACTGTATTGTGGAAGAAGCGGGTATTGTCGGAACCACTGTGGTACATTCCATACTCCGTGCCGTTGCCGTTGAAGTTATACAAGGCGTTGTTCACAAAGTCATTCGGAGCACTAGCCGTGGCGTCGCTCGTGGCGATGTAGAAGCCGTAAGCGGCCGAGGTCGAAGTCGGGTTGGCGGTGAAGGTATCGTGGATGCGGTTGCGCTCCACGTTGGTTCCCAGCACGCCGGTGAGGTAGATGCCATAGAAGACACTGCCGGCGCGGGTAGTGCGGTGCAGGTTGTTACCGAGTACGCGCGCCCCGCTGTGGTTACTGATATACAGGCCGTAGTAGTAGAAGTCGCGAATTTCGTTGCCGCTCACGCGCAGGCCGGTGTTCGGGCTGGTGGCGCCGTTCAGGCGCACGCAGTAGTAGCCGCCGCTCAGCACGTTGTTTTCGATGCGCAGGTTGCTGGCATTGCCCACCGAAGTACCCGAAGTGACACTACCGCTGGCCGTAATGGCCGAGTTGGCCGTGGTCGAAGTGGCGCCGGTGGTGCCCACTACTACGCTGTTGCTGACGCGGTTATTATCGGCCTGACCGACCAGATGCACGCCAATGCCGTAGGTAGCACCAGCCGATACGTCGATGGTCAGGTTGTTCAGCGTCACGTAGTCAGTACCGTTGAGCAGTACGGCGGCGGGCTGCGATACCGTGCCCGAATAGCTCAGCGTCTGTTTGTTGGCACCGCCATCCACCACAATGGTATCGGTGGCGCTCACGCCAGCTACCACGCCCAGGCTAAACTGCTCGGTGTAAGGACCATTCAGTACATTGAAGCGTACCGAGGCGGCAATGCCCGAGGTATTCAGCGCCGTGGCGGCATCGGTGAAGCTGGCGAAGTTGCGGCCGCCGGTAGCCAGGGTTTTGTCGATGGTGTACACGCCCGCCAGGGCGGTGTAGAAGGTGGCCGACAGCGTGTTGTTGGCTGGCGTGGGGTCGGTGGCGCCATTGGGGGCGCTGACGCTGATGCTGAGCGTGTTGATGCCCGACACGAGCGTGGCGGGCGTTGTGAACGACACCGTGCGGCTGGCGCCCGAGGCCAGGGCCGGGCTCAGGGTGAGGGCCTGCGTCACGGGCGTACCGCTGTTGAGCACATACTGCACCTGCACCGTTGTGAGGGGCGAAATACCGTTATTCAACAAGGTAATGCTCACGGGCGTACTGCCCGCGCCTACCGGCGCCGTGGGCGAGTCGATGCGCACGAGGCTCACGTCGTTGGCCGCGGGCGTGAACTCCAGGGCGCCGAGGTCGGGCGGGCTGGTGCGGGTGGTGCCGTTGGCATCGCGGGGCACGGCGGCGAGGGCGGTGCCGGCCGCGTTTACGGCGGCTGCCGTGGGGGTCAGGTTGTTGGCGGCGGCATTGACGAAGATGGGATTCGCCGACACCGAGTTCTGGTCGAAGCCCTGGTTTTGCCAGGCGGCCAGCGTGGTGGCGCTGCCGGCAGCGGCCGTGGTGGAGGTGCCCGAGTAGCCGATGTAGCCGCCCGGGGCCACGTAGAGGTCGTTGTAGTTAGACGTTTGGCCGGTGTAGGTGGCCGTGGCGTAGTTATAGTAGGCAAACGAGCCCGAGGTCGACGGCTGCGTGTTGTAGAGGATATTGTTGCGCAGCGCGACGCTGTTCGAGTTGTAGATGTAGGCGGCGCGCACGTTGCCGGTAGCCTGAGCGGGGTTGTCAAACACTACCGTGTTGTGGTAGTGGTTCACAAAATCAGAGTAGTAGTTATAGAGGCCGTAGGCAATGCCAGCACCTTTGTCGTGATGAATCTGGTTGTTCACCACTTCGATGGGCGCGCCCGAGGTGCCATCGGAGTAGTATACGTAGATACCGTAAAAGGCCAGGGTCGAAGTCGGGTTGGCGGTGTAGAAATCGTGCAGGCGGTTGTTTTCGACGCGCCCGCCGGTGTTGTACGACATGTAGATACCGTAGCTGGTGCCGGCGTCGCCACGGTTGAGGCGGCTCAGGTCATTGCCGGTCAGCAGCACGTTGTTCTGGTAGTAGTCGTACACCCCGTAGTAATAGAAATCACGGATGATGTTATTCCGCAATATGTTACCCGAGCCACGTGATGCCGATGACCCTACCAGCGTCACGCCGTAGTAGCCCCCGATAATGGTGTTACGCTCCAGCAGCAGGTTGTTGGCGTTGTTGCCGGTGGTGGTGGCTAGGGTAGCGCTGCCGCTTACTACGATGCCGGCGTAGTTTGTGGTTGTGGCGGTGGTAGAAGTAGTTATCACGCTCCGGCGCACGATGTTGTTGTCGGCCTGGCCGGTCAGGTGCAGGCCCCAGCCGTAGGTACCGGGCGTGCCGCCGTTGGTAGCATCGATGTTGAGGCTGTCGATGGTCACGTAATCAGTGCCATTGAGGGCTACCACG
>Ga0247804_10000425_pt1 | contig 19498 bp, 15 predicted proteins | sample UWRJL029104C1_FD_181142 | JGI IMG/M metagenome (GOLD analysis project Ga0247804, IMG submission 181142) | Plant litter microbial communities from Arlington Agricultural Research Station in Wisconsin, United States - UWRJ-L029-104C-1 | ecosystem: Environmental > Terrestrial > Plant litter >...
ATCAAGGCAGCTACATTAAAGTTAACCTATAATGATGAACGTGTGATTCACTTCGGACTAATTCCTCGTGCACACCGCAGCATATTCGTAATCAACGAATTACCTGATTTACAGGCTCGCATTCAGGTTGCCCTGTTTAATATGTTGCAGGAAAAAGACATTCAGATTCGTGGCTTCAAATTGCGTTTGCCTTTAGATATTCAGTTTGTGTTTACTGCCAATCCAGAAGATTATACCAATCGCGGAAGCATCGTTACGCCATTAAAAGATAGAATTGAAAGTCAGATTTTAACGCACTATCCAAAAAGCATTGAGATTTCACGTAAAATTACTTTTCAGGAGGCAAAACTTACAGATGAACAGAAAGCAAATATCGAAGCCGATGGTTTAGTGAAAGATTTGATTGAACAAATTGCTTTCGAAGCCAGAAAAAGTGAGTATATCGACCAAAAATCGGGTGTTTCGGCAAGGTTAACCATTTCAGCTTATGAGAATTTAATTAGTACCGCCGAACGCCGAATGCTAATTTCTGGTGAGAAAAATACATTTGTCCGTTTATCAGATTTAGCCGGAATTATTCCTGCGATAACGGGTAAAATTGAGTTGGTGTATGAAGGTGAATTAGAAGGGCCTGCTCATGTAGCCACAACTTTAATTGGAAAGGCCGTTAAAACGTTATTTGCGCGCTATTTCCCAGACCCTGAAAAAGCAAAAAAAACGAAAACAGCCAATCCTTATACCGAAATTACCGAATGGTTTACTGAGGGCAATAATTTAGATGTTACCGATACTTTAACCAACTCGCAATACAAAAAAGCATTGATGTCGGTGCCGAGTCTGTACGATTTGGTGAAGAAATTTCACCCGAAATTGAGCGAAAACCAGACTTTACTTTTAATGGAATTTGTGCTGCATGGTTTGGCAGAATACTCTCAGTTAAGCAAAAACTATTTGAATGGCGGCTTCGGATTCTCGGATATGTTTGGCAGCCTATTTAATGCTGAATTTGATGAGGAAGAAGATCAAGACGATTTTAGGTAGATATTTTTAGCTTTGACAAATTTATACCAATGTGAAAGAAATTTGTCAAAGCTTTCGCTACAATAATAATAATTAATAGAGTTTAACGGATTGATAATATTTAGCTTTGACAACTTTCTTTGCATGCGAACAGAAAGTTGTCAAAGCTTTCGTTACAAATAATAATAGTTAATGGAGTTTAACGGATATCTTTTATCGATGAGATTGAATCAGGAGCATCTTCCTGATAGGTATCCGTGTAACGTTCATTGTTTAAAATCGTTTAAAGAACTCTCTTTCCATCCGAATGTTACTTTTCTTACTGGCGAAAACGGTGTCGGAAAATCTACATTGATTGAAGCAATTGCAGTAAGCCTAAGTTTTAATGCCGAAGGTGGGGGTAAAAACTTCAATTTTGCAAGTAAGGCAACACACTCAGAATTACATCAATATTTAACAATCAGCAAAAGCTTCAGAAAGCCTAAAAATGGTTTTTTCTTTAGAGGTGAAAGCTTTTATAATGTTGCCAGTGAGATTGATAAACTTGATGAAAAACCATCTTTTGGGCCAAAACTTATGGAATCGTATGGCGGTGTTTCTTTGCATGAACAATCTCATGAGCAATCATTCTGGTCGCTGTTTATGAATCGCTTTAGCGGAAGTGGCATTTCTATTCTGGATGAGCCTGAATCTGCTTTATCGGCTACGAAACAAATTGCAATGTTGTCAAAACTTGATGACTTAGTTGACAAAAATGCACAATTCATTATTACAACACACTCTCCAATTTTGTTGGCTTACCCTAATGCAACAATTTACGAAATGGCTCAGGGTAAAATAACTAAAGTAAAATATGAGGAATCTGAAATATACAGGATTTACAAATCCTTTTTAGACCATCCTAAACGGATTTTAGATAACTTATTTAGTTCTAATATTAATTGATTTTTTAGCTTTGACAACTTTATACAGCAAACTGTAAAAAGTTGTCAAAGCTTATAATTTAAAATACACTCCATTGATATGGGAAGACTACCTTTTATCATCGCTGCCTGCATACTGATTACAGCCTTTGATATTTATTTTTTTAAAGCCATTATTTCAGTTTTTAAATGGAAACCGATCACCAAAAAGATCTTTGGAATTTTATACTGGAGTTACAGCGTTCTGTTAATTATTGGCGTTTTCGCAGGTATTTACCTTAATCTTTTTCTTACGCTAAGAGCCATCATTCTAGTCGCTTTCTTTTTAACAGTTGCCTGTAAACTGGCCATGTTGCCGTTTCTAATTCTGGATGATTTACGAAGATTGTTCATCAGACTTTTCAGAAAAAAACAGATAATAAAAGACCAACCGATCAGCGAAGCGGAACTAATTTCTCGTTCAGAATTTTTAGTAAAAGCAGGTTTAGTTGCAGCTGCCGTTCCCTTGACTTCTTTAAGTTGGGGCATTATTTCTGGTGCTTATGATTACCAGGTTAGGCGAGTTAACTTAATACTACCTAATCTACCAAAAGCATTCGATGGCATCACTATGGGGCAAATTTCGGATATTCACTCGGGCAGTTTTTACAACAAAACAGCGGTAACGGGTGGTGTAGAAATGCTGTTGGGGGAGAAACCAGATTTCATCTTTTTTACAGGCGATTTAGTTAATAATTTAACGAATGAAGTAAGAGAATATCAGGATATTTTCTCTAAAGTAAAAGCACCATTGGGTGTATATTCATCATTAGGAAACCATGATTATGGCGATTATTATTTTGGCAAGGAATCTTCGCCAGCCAAGGTAAGAAATCTGAAAGATATGGTTGATGTTCACAAAATAATGGGTTATGAGTTATTGATGAACGAGAACCGGAGGCTGAAAGTTGATGGTGAAGAGATTGGAATTTTAGGTATCGAAAACTGGGGAATGGGCCGCTTTCCGAAATATGGAAAAATGGAATTAGCAGTGCAAAATACGGAAGATTTACCTGTTAAACTTTTATTGAGCCACGACCCCTCTCATTGGCGTGGGGAAGTTTTACAAAAATACCCTCAAATCGATGCAATGTTTAGTGGTCATACACATGGAATGCAGTTTGGCGTTCGCTTGAAAGAATATCAATGGAGCCCCGTACAATATATTTATAAAGAATGGGCGGGATTGTATCAGGAACAAAAACAACAGCTTTACGTTAACGTTGGCTATGGTTTCCTAGGTTACCCAGGAAGAGTAGGTGTGTTACCGGAGATAACGATTTTTACATTGAAGAGGGCTTAGAAATGAGTGAATTTTGAATGATTGAATTAGTGAATTTAGCATCACGTCTCAAATTCTCTCATTCAATCATTCTCTCACTCAATAATTAATTATCCCGCGTTAAAGCGATATCCCACACCTCTAACCGTTTGCAACAATTGCGGATTATCAGGATTTAATTCGATTTTTTTACGCAGACGAACAATGTGCATATCTAATGTACGCGTGTTTACATCGGAGTTGTAACCCCAAACCACCAGCATCAGTTCATCGCGGTTAATTACTTTGCCAGGGTTGCGAAGAAAGTAAAGCAGAATACGGTTTTCTAGAATCGTAAGTTCTATTTTTTTTCCATCTCTAAATAGAGTGTGAATATTCGGATGGTGTTCCATATTGCCAAAGCGGTGAATCTCGGCAGTATCTTTATTCACGATGAACTTTACTTTACTTTCCAGCATGGCTACCAAAACATCCATGTTAAATGGCTTGGTAATATAATCTGAAGCACCAAAGTTATAGGCATCGATTTTATCTACATCCTGCGCTTTGGCAGTCATCATGATAATCAGGTTCTCAAAACCCTGTTTACGAACACTCTCGCAAACTTCGGCACCTTGTTTACCCGGCATCATCCAGTCTAATAAAACAATATCAGGTTGGTCCGCAATAATTATTCTTTCGCCTGCATCACCATCATTGGCTTCGAGCACAGTGTATCCCTCGGTTTTTAATCTGTGGGCGACTAAAAAGCGGAGATTCTCATCATCTTCTACGACTAAAATTTTTACTTCTTTTGACATTTGTATTTTATTAGATTGTGAAGTTAAAGGCTGAATGACTAAAGTCCGCAGTTTGCATTAACTTACAATATTTAAATTAATTATTATATGGCAGTACAATTTTAAATTCCGTACCAACACCTATTTTACTTTTAACTGTGATTTCACCTTGCATAAAGTTAACCAGTTCTTTGCAGAATGCCAAACCCAAGCCGACGCTTCCCATTTGGTTGTATTCATTCTGAATCCTGAAAAACTTCTTAAATATGTTATTTAGTTCTGAAGATGGAATCCCAATACCTTTGTCTGCGAAACGGAATACCAACACCCCTTTTATCAGCTTTGCACTGATGTTTAACATTTTATTTCCGGGGTTCGAATATTTGTAAGCATTTTCGGCAAGGTTATCGAACAAACTGCCTAATAAAACCGGATCTGTAGTAAAAGTTTTAAAACCAACTACCTCATACGTAATCAAAAAATCCGGATGTTTTAGTGTATGTGAATCTATCGTGCTTTCTATAAAATCTTTGATGTTAACTTCCTCGTGGTTGAGTTTAATGGCCTTATTTTCAATTTGAGTAAAAGCAAGCAATTTATTCATTAAACCATTCAATTTATCGGCCTCTTCGTCCAATATTTTACCATATAGCTGTTGTTCTTTCGCACTGAGGGACGTCGCGCTTTTGATGTTGTTCCCTGCAATTTTTATAACACTAACCGGAGTTTTAAATTCGTGTGTTAAGTTATTTACGAAATCATACTGTAGTTTAAACATCTTACTATTTATATTCAAATTACGGTAAATCAGAAAGGCGATCAGTAACAATACCCCATAAACCAACAAAAGAACTAAGGCGATAGGCATGAAATAAATAAATATTTCTTTCTTAATGTAAGATTTTGAAGAAATGAAATACAATTTAAAATCTGAAAATGCACCCGGCAGTGCTATCTCTGTCGTAATATTTTCGTCAGAAGTTTCAATCGGATCATAAGTTAAAGGTTCAACACGTATGATTTGATACAATAATGGCCTGGTATTTACAATTTTTATCTTATTCGGATCGAGTTGAAAAACAAGCATATCCTGCTGGTAAACGGGGCTTGGATTCATCCGCTTCTGAAGCATATCTTTATAAACCTTTAAATTTTCGGGACGGGGAATGTTGAGGTAAGTTATTTTATTTGAAAGCACTACAGAAAAGTTAGTGAATAACTGTTCTTGCGTAGGTACGGATGTGGTATCGAGTTGATCAATAAAACGTACAAGTTTAAGTGCCATTCCATTAAAGTCATCATCCACTTTAAAAGATCTGGTATCCGTTTCGGAAAATAATTTTATGGAATCAGGGTTAACCGTTCTGCCGAATTGAAATATAGATTTTGGTCCTATAGAAAAGTATCCGGCATTCATACCATCCTTTACAGGCGTATTTTTTACCTCCGAATCATAAAATGTAACTTTTGTTACAAAAGGAAATTTTACAGTTATGGTGTCGACAAATTTCGATGCCGTTGCTGAATCTAAAAACCCGTCATAATAAGAAATTTCCGGCATTTTATTCTGAAAAAACTCATTATAAGGCTTTATGCTTTCTTCTAAAACATTCACTTTTTCGGAAACAAATTCGTTTTCGATAGATTTCTTACTGTAATTAAAGGCTAAAAACAGTGACAGAATAAAAAGGATTGAAATGAGTACTATAAAAGCAACACTCAAAGAAAAATTTTTGCGATAACCACTCTTTTTTTCCAGAGTCATAATCTACTTTTTATTGAGGTTTTCCTGAAGAAAAGCTTCCAATGCCTTGTACAAAGCTGTTCTTCCTTGTTGACGTAAAACCGGATTCGGACCTTCTTCCTTTTCGATGTAAGTTACCGGAACATTTCTCTTTTTAAGTTCTTTCACAAATTGAACACCTTGTGCAACATTTACTCTTGGATCTTTAGGATTTTGTGCGATAAAGACAGGTGCTTTAAACCTATCGGCATGAAAAACAGGTGAAGCAAACCGGATGTAATCGGTATCCGTTTCCGGATTTCCAAAAATTTCGTAATACATCTGCAAATTAGATTTTAAAAAAGGTGGTATAGTTGTTAAATAACTAAACAAACTAATTACGCCAGAGTTTGAGCCACCACAATTATAAATATCAGGATTTTTATATAAACAGTTCAGGGCAATGAAACCGCCAAGGCCATTACCATAAATCGCAATTTTTTTTGGATTTGCAATTTTTTTGTTGATAAGCCATTTCACACCATCATTTACATCTTCCTGGATTTTATCGCTCCATTCTTTGAAACCTGCTGTATAAAAAGACTTACCATAGCCTCCGGAACCACGATAATTCACCTGCAGCACCGCATATCCCCTATTGGCCAGAAATTGTACATCTGCATTGTAACCCCAGGTATTTCTCCCGCCAGGACCATTATGTGGTAAAACAACAACAGGTAAATTTGTTGTTTTTTTGCCTTTAGGCAAAGTTAAATAGCCATTAATATTTAGCCCATCCCTGCTTTTAAAAGTTATCGGCTTCATCTCACTCATATCCTTCTCGTTGATCGAAGGGTTAATATCAGCAAGTTTTTTTAATCTGTTCTGTCCCGATACATATAGATAATAGGAGCCGGGATTTTTGTCTGTATAAGTTCTGACAACAAAAACGTTATCTCCTTTATCTTTATCTATAATGCGCCACTCTGTATTCGGCAGGAGTTTATCAATTTTAGAATACCTGACTTTTGTACTATCGTCCAGATAAAATTTTTCCTTTTTCCAGCTTTCGCAAGTCACAAAAATCATCTTCTTTTTAGCTTTCGAATACTTTGCATCAACAACATTTAAAGTGTCGTTGCCAAATAAAATCTGCTTTTCTTTACCCGTTTTTAAATCGAGTGCAACAAGCGCATTTTTATCACGGTTAATATTTGAGATTGCAAACAAAACATCAGCTTCATTTTCTGCAAAGGCAACAGGCTGTAAAGTAGTTTCGAAATTATTTGTGGTTACGGGTTTAAAGGGCAAACTTTCATTTTCCCGGTAAAGTAAAGTTTCATTTACCCCATCACTGGCAACCGCTATTTTCAAAATTCCTTTATTATCTGTAACCCATTCTGTAACGTTACCGGGATTTTTAGCGGCGATGTCCATCTTTCCCGTACGTACGTTTAATCTGTAGACATCAAACACAGTTGAATCGCGCTTATTTGAAGCCACGATTATGTATTTGTCATCTATAAGTTGATCTTCAATAACGCGTACCTTATTTTTTTCGTTGGAACTTAATTGTTTTTGGCTGCTGCCATCTTTACTAACAACGAATAAATCCGATCTGCGTTCTTTTGACTCATCTTCGGTATAATAAATCAACTCATCATTACTGGTCCAGAAGTAAAAACTTATACTTTTTTCATTAAGATGAGTAAGCTGCTTTATGGTGCCTTTTTCAATATCTTCGACAAAAAGATCGAGTTTTTTATCTTGCAATTTAAGATACGACAGTGATTTTCCATCCGGAGAAACATGGTAATAAGCTTTATCCTGGGTTCTGAAAAAATTATCTACAGGTATCCCCTTCTTCTCATCTGCATTTTTACAAGACCAGATGACAGCAACTAAAATAAGAAGAATGAACCTTTTCGACATAAATTTCTAATAGGAAGACAAAAATATAATAACCTGCCGGCTTAAAGGTTAAATACATTAACAATGTTACCGAGGTTGTTATTCTCACTATGCGATTCCAATTTAATATTTAAAATAAAGACACAAACAAAATACAGGTAACATTTAAAATACGTTTTATAAGCAGTTAGGCTTTACAGAAAAATTATTAAACAGTACATTTAAATCTTATAATTTTGTTTTATGACTCGCCTTATTACAATTGTTATTTTATTTCTATGTGTCCAGGTGAATGCTCAAAACTTTAGGCGAAATGGACAATTAGCACCAGATGACGGCGATTTAGCCATTCAATACTACCAGGAGGGTGAATATGAAAAAGCGGCTGTAATTTTTGAGAAACTTTTTGCAAGTCCGAATAACGAGGGGTATTTCGATATTTACTTCAATACGCTGCTAAAGCTGAAAAAATATGATGCAGCTGAAAAAATTGTTAAAAAACAAATCAAACAATCGCCCCAGGCAGAAATTTATGAAATCGCTTTAGGAAAGCTTTTCCAGGAAAAGGGGGATGTGTCTGCTGCCAATAAAATTTTTAGTGAAACGATTGGCAAGTTACCAAAAGATGAATTCAGAATCAGAATGCTGGCCAATAATTTTTACCGTTTTGAGAATTATGAATATGCCATTCAAACGTTTAAACAAGGCAGAAAACTAATGGGCGATGATAAAGCATTCGCTTTTGAATTGTTAAATATCTACAGATTTAAAAAAGATAAAGCAATGCTGATGCAGGAATACCTCGACATATTACCTTCGAGTCCTCAGTTATTACCGCAGGCCGAAGCTGTACTATCTATGATTTTCGAGGACAAAACCGATTATCAGACTTTTCAAACTGGCATTTTAAGGAAAATTCAAAAAGCACCCGATGCAGAAATTTACATTCAATTATTAACCTGGAACTATATTCAGCAACAAGAATATGAAATGGCATTACGACAGTTAATCGCTTTTGATAAAAGAACCAAAGCAGACGGGGGAACTTTATTTAATGCTATTTATACTTTTGTTGATAACGGCGCTTATGAAACTGCAATTAAGGCCTACGAATACTTATTAACCAAAGGCAAAGAAAATCAGTACTATTTGCCTGCCAAAATTGAAATGCTGAACACCAAATACAGCATACAAACCAAAGGAAAATACAATGTGGCTGATTTGGATTTACTCGCTAAAGATTACCAGGTTTTATTAGATGAATACGGCAAAAATAGGAACACATTATTCGCCATAAAAAAATGGGCAAACCTTCAGGCTTATTACCTAAAGCAGCCTTCTAAAGCTGAGATTGCGTTAGAAGAGGCAATCAAAATGCCCGGCTTAAATGCGCCCGAAGTTGGCCAGCTAAAATTGGATTTAGGCGATATTTACATTTTAACAAATCAGCCCTGGGAAGCATTTCTGGTGTTTGAACAGGTAAGTAAACAATTCGAAGGTCAGTCTATTGGTAACGAAGCACGTTTTAAAAGTGCCAGGCTATCTTTTTACCAGGGAAATTTTGAATATAGCAACAGCCAATGTTTAGTTCTTAAAGCTGCCACCTCTCAGCTTATAGCAAATGATGCGCTGAATTTAAGTTTATTAATTTCTGATAACATCCAAACGCCAACTGACAGTAGCGCTTTAAAGATATATGCAGATGCAGAAATGTTATTGTTCAGGAATTTAACTATGCAGGCCATACAAAAACTGGACAGCATTTCTAAAGCTTTTCCACAAAATTCTCTAGCTGATGCCATAATGATGAGTAAAGCGAAAATATTTATAAAATCTGAGGAATACCAAAAAGCTGCAGATATATACAAAAATGTAATTGAAGCGTTTAATGATGGTATCTGGACTGATGATGCTTTATTTACACTTGGAGACCTATATGAAAAAAAGCTAAACGATAGCTCTCAAGCAAAGATTTACTTTCAAAAACTCATAACAGACTATCCAGGAAGTATGTTTAGTGCCGAAGCCAGAAAAAGATTCAGAAATTTACGTGGTGATGGAATTTAACTCTGTATTTCCTGCTTTCGTTTTTTTTCCCTGTGTGTTGCCTCCAATGAGATACCCAGTTCAATAATGAATGCATAAAAAATACTATTAAATACCAAGCCAAAAAAATATAGCCAAAGATGCGCCCCTAAAAACCCGAATAAGAAAGTATGGGCAGGAAACTGGAAAACTACGTATAAATCAGCAAGTATTCTTAAAAACAAATTACTCGCAAATACATGCCTGTCTTCCGAAGCAAATGCAAAAAAACAAACCATTGTTAGAAAGCCGATAATCATAAAGGCTTTAAAAAATCTATAGAAACGAAAGTTTTTCATTTAGAGTGAAAGATTAATTTGTTCTTGAAGCTCTAAGTTCGAAAAATTTATGGCTTTCAGGAAAATAAATATTAATTAACACCAATTATTTTTCCAATCTCCGATTACAATAGTCCATTTCAACGGGTTTTGATTTTCTCCTTATAGCTCTCATAAAATCAAAGGCTTTCCTGGGCATTTATAACTGGTTGATTAACTTACAAAAAGGCATAATGCAATTTTCACAAACAGCGCTTATTGTTATCTTTGCAAGATGTTATTATACAATGTTACTTTGATTTTAGATGATGCAGCTGCTGAAGAATGGTTGCAATGGATGACAGAAGTTCACATTCCGGAGGTCATGGCGACGGGAATGTTTGTATCGCACAGATTGCTTAAAGTGATAGATTCACCGAACGAAGGTGTTACCTATTGCGCACAATATGTTGCAGAAAATCTCGAAAATTATAATCAATACCAGGAAGTTTATGCGCCGGCTTTACAACAAGATCTAAATGATAAGTTTAAGAATCGTTTTGTAGCTTATCGTACTTTAATGGAGTTTGTACCTCCAACCTCCTAAAGGAGGCTTTTAAGTACTTAAATCAACAATCTGCTACAAGTTACCTTCATTGGATTTATGGCTTTAGTTTTTCATTATTTTTATGCCTGTCTGCATCGCGGATGCTTTTCTTCTGCAGATTTTTCTCGAAAGCATCAGTTAAGTTAATTCCGGTTTGGTTTGCCAGGCAGATCAATACAAACATTACATCAGCCATTTCATCGGCAAGATTCACATCTTCATCACTTTTTTTGAAAGATTGCTCGCCATATTTCCTGGCCATAATCCGGGCAACTTCACCGACTTCTTCCATTAGTATGGCAGTATTGGTTAATTCATTAAAATATCTGATTCCGGTTGTAGCAATCCATTTATCTACCGTTTCCTGCGCTTCGTTAATGGTCATGTTTTTCTTCTTCTATTTCTGATTTTATGATACCGGTAACCTCTTTTTTTGCGCCTTCCAGTAAAAAAACTGCCGCACCTTTTTCCCTGGCGTAGGGATTTTTCAACGTCCCAATTTTTGTAATTTTTTCAAACAATGGTTGCTCTCTCTTCCTTTGAGGGTCTTCATCACCAGACCATTCAATTAAAATTAAATCTTTTATTGGTTTATCCATTCTAAACCAATACAGGTAATCCGCATTGTATGAAACCGCATTGATGTTTTTATATTTTGAATAATAATTGATTGCACCTGCCTGACCGTAATTATCTGTGCGAACAACTACAGCCGACTTATCTCTAACTCTTGAATAGGCGGAATCTACGATTTTGGCAAGTTCTTTCCAGCCCTGCATATCTGCATAATCCTGGGGCAAATCATGGTCTTTCCCATCTTCCCAGCGCAAAGCTCCTACCCGCTCAAATCGTTTATGATTAGCAATAACACCAGCTGGGTTGTAAATGGGCATCGCAATCGGAACAATGTATGCAAAAGAACCAATAATAAAGAGCATCAGTAGTGAACGAAGTACGTATCTTTTACCCATAATATAAGTGAGGTAAACACTTCCAAAAGCCAATAAAACAGGATATAACCCCAGAGCATAATAAGATTTAGCTTTAAAATAGCTGAAAATAAAAAGTGTAAAAATGAAGGTTAATACAACCCAAAGATATTTTCTAAAGGGTTTGTAAATAGCGAAGCCGATAAATGCAGAGAGTAGAATAAAAATATCACTAATAAAGAAAAGAAATTGTTCCTTAAAAAAATCACTTCGCTTTACATTCACCAGTTGCGTTGCAGCAAGTTCTTTCATATGGCTGATTACTGGAAAATTGTGTTTGATTTGCCAGATAACATTCGGGGAAATGATTAAAAAAGCAAGTGCTATTGCAAAGTATAGGTGTTTGCTGGTGAAAACATTTCGTTTTGGTGTAAGTAAAATCGCGGGCAATAACCCCAATATGAGAAACAATACATTATACTTATTTAAAAAACCGATCGCGGTCCAAACGGCAAAATAATAGAGGTAAGCAGGCTTATTATTATCGAAATAGACTATAAGATAATAAAACATGGCGGTCCATGCCAGAACATCAAAAGAATTTGGCTGGTAAAGAATATTTAGCCGAATATAAACTGAACAGATATATGCAAGAGCAACCAAACATTTTGCATAAAAACTCCCCTTTAACTTATCTACGATTAACCATGCGAAAACCATAGTTAATGCACCGAATAAAGCAGGAAAAAATTTCACCCAGAAAACACCATTTCCAAGAAATTTAATAATTAAAGAAAACAATGAGGTTAAAGGTGGGACAGATGTGAAACCAGCAGCCAGGTGATTAGCCTGGTCTAAATGCAGAAACTCATCGCGGTGTAGTTCATAAACGTTGTTAACTAAAACGTAGCTAAGAATAAATTTAAGCAATACAAAGCTTAAGAGCACCGCTATTTCAGCCAGCTTATAATTTCTTGCCTTCATTTATTCCTTGTTCTTTGTATCAACTATAATGGTTACCGGCCCATCATTCAATAAACTGATTTTCATATCGGCACCAAAAATTCCGGTTTCTACTTTTCTCCCAAGTAATTCTGAGAGTTTCTTAATCATTTGTTCATAAAGCGGAATAGCGACATCCGGGCGTGCAGCTCTGGTAAAGCCTGGGCGATTACCTTTCTTTGTAGATGCGAATAAAGTAAACTGACTAACCAAAAGAATGTTGCCATTTACATCTGCGAGGGATTTATTCATTAAGCCGTCCTCATCAGAAAAAACCCGCATATTTACAATCTTTTGCGCAAGCCAATCTAAGTCCTCAATTGTATCAGCATTCTCAATTCCTAAAAGAACTAAAAATCCTGTTTCAATTTGGCCGGTTGTTTTTCCGTCCACAACACAACTTGCCTCTGTAACTCTTTGTAAAATTGCACGCATTTTATACCAATTTAAAAATCAGATTATATGTGCAAGATAAAAACTTAGACTGAAAGGCAAAAGATTAAAGCTAAAAGACAAATTGCAAGGCCCGAGCCTAAAGCTGAAAGATTAAAGCTAAAAGAATAATGAAGCGCACTAAATAGTTGAATGAATACTTTCTGCTTTAGTCTTTAAGCTTAATGCCTTGTATCGTTATTGTGGTATATACTAAGGTAGCTTTCATACCTTGAAACAGCAATATCCCCTTCGTTTACCGCTTCCAGAACCGCACAACCAGGTTCGTTAACATGACGACAGTTGTTAAACCGGCAACTGTGCGAAGTTTTAAAAATCTCAGGAAAGAAATGTCCTAACTCTTCTTTTTCAATATCAATAATACCTAATTCTCTAATCCCTGGGGTATCTACTATAAACCCACCCTGCGGCAATTCAAACATTTCTGCAAATGTTGTAGTATGCTGCCCTTTATCGCTCCAATCAGAGACTTCACCGGTACGCAAATCCCTGTCGGGCAATAAAGCATTAATTAAACTTGATTTTCCAACGCCGGAATGGCCGGAAATCAGTGTAATTTTATTCGTAATTAACTCCTGAATTATTGGAATATTAATACCTTTCAATGCTGAAACTTCATAACAAGGGTAGCCGATGGCTTGATATATTTCTTTAAAGTCCTGCAGAATTTCCAATCCCTCTTTGCTAAATAAATCTAGCTTATTAAAAACCAATACGGCTGGTACGTCATAAGCTTCCGCCGTGACCAAAAATCGGTCTATAAACCCTAAAGATGTTCTCGGGGAGGCTAAAGTAACCAATAAGATGGCCATATCTAAGTTTGCAGCAAGAATCTGTGCCTGTTTGCTTAAGTTGATGGACTTGCGAATGATGTAATTCTTTCGGGGCAGCAGCTCATTAATCAAACCTTGCTTACTATCTTTCTCCAATTCGAATTTTACCCGATCGCCCACGGCAATCGGATTGGTTGTTTTTATGCCTTTAATCCGGAATTTCCCGACGATACGGCAATCGTAACGATCCCCGTTATCAGCTAAAACGCTGTACCAACTTCCCGTAGATTTAATAACTAAGCCATGCATATTTGCAACAAAGGTATGAAAAGGATGGAAGATGTAAGAAGTAAAATGGAAGATGAACTACGCGGATTTAAAAGCAATTAATTTTAAAGCTATTCGTTCTATAAAGAAGTTAAATATTTATTGAACTAACGGGCTGCAAAACTTGAGATCGAATGATAGACTTCAAAGATATATCCTATCTAAAATCTGGAAATGAAAGGCAGCAGAAAGTATATCAACTATTAATTGCGCATGCAATTTTTGAAAAGCTTGACAAATACAAGCCCATTTTAGTCGGTACTATTCCCATCAACATCGACATTGAAAACAGCGATTTAGATATCATTTGTTATGTACAGAATAATGAACAATTCAGATATGATTTGGTGCATCATTTCCAGCAGGAGAAAGAGTTCGTTATCTCCAATAACATAAAGTTTAGTGCACTAAAAGCAAATTTCTTTGTGGACGATTTTGAAATCGAGATTTTTGGTCAGAAAACACCTACCGAAAAACAAAATGCCTATCGTCACATGCTAATTGAACATCAAATACTTCTTGAAAAAGGGGAAGATTTCAGGCTACAGATTGTTGAGTTAAAAAATCTTGGTTATAAAACAGAACCTGCTTTTGCAAAGTTATTGAGCCTGGAAGGAAATGCTTACGAGGCGCTGTTAAGGTTAGATGCACATTTTTAGTTCGTGATGGGAAAGTATTACGTCTATTACCTTAATCCTTAAATAAAAGGCAAATCAAATAGCCAACAAAATACGCCAGCAGATCATAAACTGTAAAATACGTGCCTAGGACAATACTCCAAAATCTATTATCCTGCAACCCGAACCAATTTACGTAATGCAAACCTTGCAAGCATTCGATAATAAAAGAGAAAACTAATACGCCTAAAGCAAGTTTTTTATAATTTGTTTCCAGAAATATCCTAAGAAAGGCATAAATCAAAACAACCACTAAAATATCACCTCCAAAAGGGCGGATATAGGCATCGTGCAGGTATTTTGCAATTAAGATTTCTACGACAAATATCGCAAGAAAAATGAGGAGGAATTTTAGATTAAACGTTAATTTCATCTTCGAATATATAAATAGATATATCGTCATTTCGATGGAAGTCGAGAACACGAAGTCTATGCGAAGCAAAATCTTTGAATCATGATACGAAGATTTCTCCATTGCGCTTTGCTTCTGTCGAAATGACGAGTCATTAATCATAGCAACAAAAAAGCCTCAACAAAATGTCAAGGCTTTATATTTTTTACAGAAATATCAGGGATTAAACACCCAATAACAATCTTGCAGGGTCTTCCAATAGTTGTTTAACACGAACCAGGAACCCAACCGACTCACGTCCGTCGATAATCCTGTGATCGTAAGATAAAGCAACGTACATCATCGGACGAATTACAACTTCACCCTTTTCAGCGATAGGACGCTCGATGATATTGTGCATCCCTAAAATAGCCGATTGAGGCGCATTGATAATAGGTGTAGACATCATCGAACCAAATACACCACCGTTAGTGATTGTAAAAGTTCCACCTGTCATTTCTTCAATAGTTAATTTACCATCGCGGGCTTTTAAAGCCAAAGCCATAACAGATTTTTCAATCTCCGCTAAACTCATGCTTTCTGCATTACGAATAACCGGAACTACTAAACCTTTCGGCGCTGAAACGGCAATAGAAACATCAGCGAAGTTATTGTAAACGATTTCTTCACCATCAATACGAGCATTAACAGCAGGAAAATCTTTTAAAGCTTCAGTAACCGCTTTTGTGAAAAAGCTCATAAAGCCTAAACCTACTCCAAATTTTTCTTTGAAAGAATCTTTGTATTTAGCACGCAAATCCATGATTGGTTTCATATTAACCTCGTTAAAAGTGGTTAACATAGCTGTTTCATTCTTAACAGAAACCAAACGTTTTGCAACTGTTTTACGCAATGGCGACATTTTCTCACGGCGTTCAGACCGTGGACCAGCTGTAACTGCAGCAGTTACAGGAGCAGTTGCAGCTTTAGGGCTTTCTGCTTTTGCCTTTCCGCTTTCTGCTTTCACCGCATCATCTTTAGTAATACGGCCATCAACACCACTACCTTTTACCGCAGCTGCATCAATACCTTTTTCAGCTAGAATTTTTCCCGCTGCAGGCGATGGCGTTCCGGTAGCATAGCTTTCGCCAGATGATTTTTCGGCAACAGGCGCCGAAGTTTTATCTTCAGCAACAACTGCTTTTTCTTCTGCTTTTGGCGCTTCAGCTTTTGCAGGTGCTGCGCCACCATCTTCAATTTTACAAACTACTGCACCAATAGCTAAAGTATCGCCTTCAGCAGCTATGGTTCTTAAAGTTCCAGCCTGTTCTGCAGTTAATTCGAAAGTTGCTTTGTCTGATTCTAATTCGGCAATAACCTCATCCATCTCAACAACATCACCATCTTTTTTTAACCATTGTGATAAAACAACTTCCGTTATTGACTCACCAACTGGTGGAACTTTTATCTCTAAACTCATAATGTTTAATATATGTCTTTATTAGATTCTAATTTTTATATAATTACCAATGTTCAATAATCAATTTTCAATAACTAACCATCAAGATATTTTCACAAATACATGTTTGAAAATTGAAAATTGTTTTTTGGTTATTCTTTTAATCGGCCTCTGCCAATTTCTTTGAAGCTTTTTTTGTAGCTTCTTTTACTTCCTCTTGTTTAACAGGAACTTCTAAAGCTTTAGCCAAAATATAAGCTTGCTGATTGGCGTGTTGTTTTGCAAAACCAGTTGCTGTACTGCTACTTTCTTTTCTTGAGATGACATCAATACCTTTTAAGCCGGTTTTATATAACTTACGGAATAAATATGGCCATGCGCCCATATTTTCCGGTTCTTCCTGCACCCAGAAAATCTCACCTGCATTTTTATATTTTGCTTTAATCGCTTCCATTTGATCAACAGGTGTTGGATACAACTGCTCCACACGTACAATTGCAACATGTTTAACTTTATCTGCCTGTTGTTTTTCCAGCAATTCGTAGTAAATTTTACCGCTACAGAAAACGATACGCGTTACGTCGGCAACTTTAACATTTACATCATCAATTACCTCTTTGAAACCGCCTTCAGTAAATTCTTCCAGTTTAGATACACAAGCCGGGTGGCGCAATAAACTTTTCGGTGTAAAAACAACCAATGGTTTACGGAAATCGCGTTTAAACTGGCGACGTAAAACGTGGAAGAAGTTTGCAGGCGTAGTACAATTCGCTACTTGCATGTTGTAATCTGCACAAAGTTCCATAAAACGCTCAATACGTGCTGATGAATGCTCTGGGCCCTGACCTTCGTAACCATGAGGCAATAACAATACCAGGCCGTTTTCACGTTGCCATTTTGTTTCTGCACTTGCGATATATTGGTCGACAACAATTTGAGCACCATTAAAGAAATCACCAAATTGTGCCTCCCAAATGGTTAAAGCGTTAGGATTAGCCATTGCATAACCGTATTCGAAACCTAAAACGCCATATTCCGACAGGTGTGAATTGTAAATATCGAATGGCGCCTGTTGGTCTGAAATATTAGCTAATGGTACATATTCTTCCTCGCTATCTTCTAAAGTTAGCACTGCGTGACGGTGTGAGAAAGTACCGCGTTCTACATCCTGACCACTTAAGCGAACACGTTTACCTTCTGATAACAAAGTACCATAAGCCAATTGCTCGCCCATTGCCCAATCGAAAATGTTGGTTTCATTAACCATCTTAGTCCGTTCAACAAATAACTTTTCGATTTTTTTGAAGAACTTTTTATCTGATGGTAGTGTTGTGATGCGTTTACCAATTTCCAGCAAAGTAGATTTTTTAACTGCCGTAACCGGAGAAGTTTCAAAATCTTTTGGAGTAGCCATACGCAAATCAGCCCAGGCGCCACCAAATTTAACTTCCGCGTTACCGGCAACGTATTCCTTTGCTTCGTTTAAGCGTTCCTGCAAAATTCCACGGAAATCTTTTTCCATTTCTTTTGCCAGGCCAGCTTCCAGTTTACCTTCTTTTGTTAACTGGTCTATATAAATTTCCCTTGGATTTGGGTGCTTTTCAATTGTTTTGTACAATAGAGGCTGCGTAAATTTTGGTTCATCAGACTCATTGTGACCGAAACGACGGTAGCATAAAATATCAATAAAAACATCGTTTTTATATTTCTGACGATATTCCATTGCCATGTTAATTGCATACACCAATGCTTCAGGGTCATCACCATTCACATGAAAAACCGGTGATAAGGTCACTTTAGCGATATCTGTACAGTATGTACTCGTACGTGCATCTTTATAGTTAGTGGTAAAACCGATTTGATTATTAATAACCAGGTGAATGGTTCCACCGGTTTTATAACCTTCAAGTCCTGCCATTTGAATTACTTCGTAAACAATACCCTGGCCGGCAACTGAAGCATCACCGTGAATCAAAATTGGTGCTAAACGAGAATTATCGCCGCCATATTTGAAATCGATTTTCGAACGGCTCATACCTTCAACCACGCCATCAACAGTTTCTAAATGCGACGGATTCGGGCATAGACTCAAGTGAACGCTTTTACCTGCAACGGTAGTTACGTCGGTCGAATAACCTAAGTGATATTTCACGTCGCCACCAAAAGGTGTTTCAGGATTGTAACTCTTACCTTCAAATTCAGCAAAAATATCTTTGTAGGTTTTTTGCATGATGTTCGCCAACACGTTCAAACGACCGCGGTGCGCCATACCAATTACAAATTCCTCAATACCTAAGTCAGCACCTTTTTCAATAACTGAATCCAATGCAGGGATTAAAGCCTCTGCTCCTTCTAATGAAAAACGTTTTTGGCCTAAAAATTTTGTTCCAAGGAAATTTTCGAAACTTACGGCTTCGTTTAATTTTCTTAGGATGCGTTTTTTTTCATCAATGGAGAAATTAGGCGTATTACGCGCACTTTCCATTTTACCCTGAATCCAGTTTAAAACTTCTGGTGTACGTAAAAATTTAAATTCAGCGCCAATTGAAGAAGTATAAGTCTGTTTCAAGAAAGCAACAATGTCTTTCAATTTTGCAGCACCGATACCAATTTCAACACCAGAGTTAAAAACAGTTTCTAAATCAGCATCTGACAGACCAAAGTTTGCTAGATCTAAGGTTGGTAAATGTTTACGCCTTTCGCGAACCGGATTGGTGTGTGTAAACAAGTGACCGCGGCTTCTATATCCATCAATCAGATTTAAAACACTAACCTCTTTTAAAAATTGTTCAGGAGTTTCGGTGCTTGTTGTAGGGGCTTCAGAACCTCTTCCAAAATCAAAACCCTCAAAAAACTTTTGCCAACCAAACTCAACTGATTCAGGATCTTGCTGATACGACTGATATAAAGAATCTATATAT
>Ga0247804_10000426_pt1 | contig 19480 bp, 11 predicted proteins | sample UWRJL029104C1_FD_181142 | JGI IMG/M metagenome (GOLD analysis project Ga0247804, IMG submission 181142) | Plant litter microbial communities from Arlington Agricultural Research Station in Wisconsin, United States - UWRJ-L029-104C-1 | ecosystem: Environmental > Terrestrial > Plant litter >...
GGAACCCGCCAATGCTTGCTGCCTGCGAATGACCGCACTATCGTATTGGGCCTGCGCGGCCGCAACACACAACAAGAGGAGTATCATTAAACAAAGCTGTTTAATGCGCATACAGTTGGCTGGTTTAGACGTTAATTCTAAAAAACAATTCTTTTACAGGGGAGGAGTAAGAAAGAGAATTCGGTGCCGGCTAGTAATACAGCCGGAATTTCATCCTCATAAGCGTTTTTGGAATAGGCCTGGGGCGACCATTACCTGAACAGGTACAATACTAAATCAAAAAAAAACATTTTGAATAATAATTTCCTGTTAATAAAAATTTATACCGTTGGAATCTGTTGCAAATAATTGAAAGTCAGTGTTTACTTTGAAACGCATATTTATTTACCGAATATTTGCTTTGTTAAAACGGGAACGCTAAAAGCTGGGTAAGCGTTTAAAAATTGTTGCTTTATGGCTTAGGCAAGGAAACAAAAGCGCACCCAGGGAAAATTAAAACCGTCTTCGCGGCCTTCCCGGCCGGGTTCATTTCGCGTAGCGAAGATCTTACCGGCTAAGAATTGAAAATATAAAGAACTCACCTTACGAACCTGGCTCCTTTTGCCCTCTTTGTGTGAAAAATCCGCGCAGCAAACGCTTATTATTCCGCGGTCAATCAGCCCTTACCGGTTAATTACCAACAAATTCCTATCTTCGTTCCCTTAACATCTAACCTTAACTTAATATGGAAAAGGATAGACCATACAGGATTGTGAACCGCACTAAAACAGCTAAATTCAATGGAACCGATAATAATTTACATTATCATAGGCGCAGCCGCACTGATCGTGGGCACTTTACTGGGTAAAATATTGTTTGCTAAGAATACCCAGCACAAAGTAGCAGAAGCAGAACAACAGGCCGCCAAGATCATCGCCGACAGCCAGTCGCAGGCCGAAACCCTCAAAAAAGAAAAACTCCTCGAAGCCAAGGAAAAATTCGTGCAGTTAAAGGCCGACCACGACCGCGATGTAATGCAACGCAACCAAAAGATCGTGGAAGCGGAGAACCGCATCAAGCAAAAAGAGCAATCCATCAATCAAAAAGACCAGGCGCTCGAAAAGCAGGTAAAAGATAACGAAGCCATTAAGGAAACCCTTAACCGCCAGATAGAAGTGGTGAACATCAAGCGCACCGAACTGGAAAAACACCAGGAAGAGCACATCCGGCGGCTGGAAAAAGTGGCCGGCCTGACCGCCGAGGATGCCCGTTCACAACTCATCGAAAGCCTGCGCCAGGAAGCCACCACCAAAGCTTTGGTCATTCAACAGGAGATCATCGAGGATGCTAAATTAAAGGCCAATAAAGAGGCCCGTAAAATAGTGATCCAAACCATACAGCGTACGGCTGCAGAAGCCGCGATTGAAAATGCCATCACCGTTTTCAACCTCGAAAGCGACGAAATAAAAGGTTCCATCATTGGCCGTGAAGGGCGCAACATCCGCGCCATAGAAGCCGCTACCGGTGTGGACCTGATCGTGGACGACACCCCCGAAGCCATCGTATTGTCTTCTTTTGATCCCTTGAGAAGGGAGATCGCCCGCCTGTCGCTGCAACGCCTCGTGGCCGACGGTCGCATCCACCCTGCCCGCATCGAAGAAGTAGTGGAAAAAACAAAACGCCAGCTCGACGACCAGGTAATGGAGATCGGCGAACGTACGGCCATGGAACTCGGCGTACACGGGCTGCACAAGGAACTGATCAGGATGGTGGGCCGCATGCGTTTCCGTTCTTCCTACGGCCAGAACCTGCTGATGCACAGCCGCGAAACCGCTAACCTTTGCGCCATCATGGCGGCTGAACTGGGCATGAATCCCAAACTGGCCAAGCGCGCCGGCCTGTTGCACGATATTGGTAAAGTACCCGACGAAGAAACCGAACTGAGCCATGCCCTTTTAGGCGCAAAGCTCGCTGAAAAATATGGTGAGAACCCGGCTGTTGTGAACGCGATCGGCGCCCACCACGATGAAATGGAAATGCAATACGTGATCTCTCCCATCATCCAGGCCTGCGATGCCATCAGCGGTGCAAGACCCGGTGCAAGGCGCGAGATCATGCAGCAATATATACAGCGCATCAAGGACCTCGAAAACCTGGCACTCGGTTATACCGGCGTTGAAAAAGCCTACGCCATACAGGCCGGGCGCGAACTACGGGTGATCGTGGAAGCCGATAAGGTAACCGATGGCGACAGTGATAAACTGAGCTTCGAGATCGCCCAAAAGATCCAGACGGAAATGACCTTCCCGGGACAGATCAAAGTAACGGTGATCAGGGAGAAGCGCTCTGTTAACGTTGCACGGTAAGTAATTTGATAATATGAAATGTGAAAATGGCTCAATGAGGGCCATTTTTCATTAGGCCCATTCCTGAAAAGGCAGGAGCCACTGAATTTGAGGAAATATGACATCTTAAATCTTCAATATTACCTGCCGCCATACAAACAGCGAAAAAAAATACAGTCCGGTCTTTCGTTTCTCGTTCCTTTCCCCTACCTTTGCCGTCCGTAAAAATCAAGTATATGAACGCAATCAATTTTGTTCATGAGCAATTGACCACGAAGTCAACTACTCTTCCCAAGTTTAAAGCAGGTGACAACATCACTGTAAACTATAAAATCGTAGAAGGCACCAAGGAACGTATCCAGAGCTTTAAAGGCGATGTGATCAAACGCCAGGGTGTCGGGGCAACTGCTTCTTTTACCGTGCGTAAAATGAGCGACGGCGTGGGTGTTGAACGTTTGTTCCCTTTCTATTCGCCCAACATCGAAAGCATTGTATTGAACAAAGTAGGTAAGGTAAGCCGTGCCAAGCTGTACTACCTCAGGGAAAGGAGCGGTAAAAGCGCACGTATCAAGGAAAAAAGAATGGCAGTGGCGGCAAAGGTTAAATAAGCCACTGACCTGTATATTATTAAAAAGCGAACGTCGGGAGATTTTCGCTTTTTTAATACCCGTATTTTGTTTTGGTACAAAAATTGTGTAATATTATCTTTTAAAATTCGATCCCTCTGAATCAACGTTTACCCGGCTTATTACTTAACCTCAAACCACTTTCAACCATGAGAAGGATCTTCCTGGCATTTATTATCGTATCCACTGTACTATTCGTAACATCCTGCGCACGGGGTATTTCACCCGAACAGGCGGCCAATGGCAAAGCCAAATGTGGCAGGAATTACATTCGCTAAACGAATTAGGAATTATGAATGCCGAACTTCAAGCTAACACATAATTGTCTTCCCGGCTATTTTCACCCAATTCTCACAGCGAATATCCTTGCGCCTTTGCTGCTTAGCGAACTTCGCGTGAAACAAATTCGCGCAACGAATAACTTACAGCTCCTCGCCGGTTAACAAAGCTGTTGGCCGGGAAACCAAACAGCGGAACTTCCCGCCTTGCCGTTTTACCGGTAAGAACCTTCCCGGTAAAAACTGGTTAAGTACAGGTTAATAATGTGACTGTAAATGATGCCATTAACACAATAATTGATTTATCTTTGCTGCCTAAATCATAATTATGACTACCTCATTTCTAAACAGCCCCTTCCTTATATCAATGCCCGGCGGCACCGAGTGGATACTCATTATCGTTGTGGTATTGCTGATGTTTGGCGGTAAAAAGATCCCGGAACTGATGCGTGGCATCGGTAAAGGCATGCGCGAATTCAACGACGCGAAGAACAACGTGAAAACGGAGATTGAAGAAGGCATGAAAGAAAAAGACGCGCCAAAACCGCCACCACCCGTAGCTCAACAACCATAAGGTTATCCTTATAACAATGTATTCGGCTGAAGTGCACCCGTTCCGGGCATACTTCAGCCGATTGTATAATATCCAGCACCTGCCATGTTCGTATTCAGCAACATAACAAATTATCATACCGATCTTATAAATGCCCATACCACCTGCGTGGAAGCCGTAACGCATTACCTGCAGCAAATACAACAGCAGCAGCACCTCAATGCATTCGTTGCGGTATACGGTGAAGAAGCACTGGCAGCAGCAGCGGCACTCGACGAAAAGAGAAAGGCCGGCGGACCGCTCAAAAAATTACATGGCGTGGTGATCGCCCTTAAAGATGTGATCTGCTACAAGGACCACACCGTTACCGCAGCTTCCAAAATACTCGAAGGATTTACCAGTCTTTATTCCGCCACCGCGGTGCAGCGGCTGCTTAATGAAGATGCCATTATCATCGGTTCCTGCAACTGCGATGAATTTGCCATGGGCAGTACCAACGAGCATTCGGTATATGGTAAAGTACTCAATGCGCTCGACAATGATAAAGTGCCGGGTGGTTCCTCGGGTGGCAGCGCCGTAGCCGTACAGGCCGGGTTGTGCATGCTGAGCCTGGGCAGCGATACGGGCGGTTCAGTAAGGCAGCCGGCAGATTTCTGCGGCATCATTGGATTGAAGCCCACCTATGGCCGCATCTCGCGTTATGGCCTCATTGCTTACGCTTCTTCTTTCGACCAGGTCGGCATCTTTGGAACAGCCATCGCGGATATATCGGCAGTACTCGAAACCATCAGCGGCCCGGACGATTATGATAGTACCGCTTTAACCGATAAAATGCCAGCGCTGGACATTTCCCCGGTAGCTGCTAAAAAATACCGCATCGCTTTTTTCCCTGAAGCACTGGATCATCCATCGCTGGACGCGGAAATAAAGAAAGCCATTGTTGATTGTATAAAAGCCTTGAAAGCCGCTGGTCATACTGTGGAACCGGTTTCATTTAAATTACTCGATTACATCGTTCCTGCCTATTATGTATTGACAACCGCTGAAGCCAGCAGCAACCTCAGCAGGTACGATGGCGTACGTTTCGGCCACCGCAGCAAGGAGCCCGTGGAAGAATTAACAGATTTTTACAAGCACAACCGTACGGAAGGTTTTGGCAAAGAAGTGCAGAACCGGATCATGCTAGGCACCTTTGTATTAAGTGCAGGATATTACGACGCCTATTATGGGAAAGCCCAGCAGGTAAGGCGCTTAATTGTTAAGACGAATGACGCTTTATTCAATGATTACGAGGCACTTATAATGCCAACAAGCCCAACCACCGCCTTCCCGTTCGGTGAAAAAACAAGCGACCCGGTGGCCATGTACCTGGCGGATATCTATACAGTTTTTGCCAACCTTGCGGGGCTGCCGGCGATCTCGCTCCCCTTGTTCAGGCATAGCAACGGCATGCCCTTTGGCCTGCAACTGCTCACGCAAAAAGCAGATGAGTTAACTTTGCTCCGCCTTTCGAATGAACTCATCAATAAAGAGGCAAACAAGATCTTATCCACTTCATGAAAAAAAGGATACTGATACTATTACTGGGCATTGCACTGCTACCTGCCGCTAAGGCGGGCAACCTTATGCAGCAAAAACCGGTACCCGATACGGCCCTCCAGCCCGATCCTGTGGAAGATGAACTCATAGAAGAAGTGATCACCAACAAAACGCCGCTTAAGAAAGAAAAGGTAGAATACATCAGCCAGGTAACGCGCTATGGCTTTAAGAATCTTTTTTCCAAGTACAGTTACAACCCCCTTATTCCTTATTCGGCACAGGTGAACCCGAACGCGGAAAGCTATATGCAGGATTACCTGAAATCGCACGGCAATTACCTGCTGAAGATGAAAGGCTGGGGACAACCTTATTTTAACCTGATCGATAATATACTGGCGCAATACGGGCTGCCGAAAGAATTGAAGTACCTCGCAGTCATTGAAAGCAACCTCAGCACAGGTGCTACCAGTTGGGTAGGCGCCGGTGGCCCCTGGCAATTTATGCCTTATACGGCACGGGATTACGGGCTGGTGGTGAACAGTTTTTTGGATGAGCGCAGGGATTATTACAAAAGTACACACGCAGCCGCACGTTACCTGCTTACGCTTTACCGGCAAACCAAGGACTGGCTGCTGGTGATCGCTGCCTACAACGGCGGGCCGGGCAGGGTTTTCAGCGCCATCCGGCAGAGCGGCAGCCGCAATTTTTGGGCCCTGCAATATTACCTGCCTACGGAAAGCCGGAACCACGTAAAAAAATTCATTGCCACGCATTATATCATGGAAGGCGCTGGCGGCGTAACCACTTCCCCCAATATGGGCAACGGTTTTGAGCCGGGCGGTGGCATTAATTCATTTGATATGAAACCGGCCCTGTCGGAAACCGAAATGGAAACCGTTGCAGTTCAAACCATTTCCGGTAAATACAATTCGCTCGTGATTACGAAGAACATTGCGATGGAGATCACGCAGTTCAACCGTTATAACCCCGGGTTCGACCAGTTGCTGGGTAGCAACGGCAACTACGACCTCAGGTTACCCCCCGACAAAATGCAGCTTTTCCTGGCCAATAAATACGCTATACTGAATGAATGTGTACAGTTGTTATTGGGCGATAATACCATACCGGGAACCCGCACGAATTACCCGGCCAAACAGGTAAAAGAAAAATCAAAAAAAAGGGGATAGTTCGGCTTTCGCTTCCCCATCCCCTACCATCTAACCCTTACCTTATTCCCACTCCATTTATATTTTTATCGCTTGTGCTGCTTTAGTCCTTCCAAACAGGTTACCTTTTACCAAGGCGGCCAACAAGAAAACCAACTGTAAATCCCAGGGCGATAAAAACAAACCAAAGGAAAACGCCAGGCATACCGGACCATAATGTCATAATCTGAGTTTTATAAAAGTTGAAAATGCATCAACCATGATCGATGCTTCAAAGATGGAAAGGAATTGTTTACCGGCAAGGGGAAAAACAACAGGATTTACGGGTATTTTTCACCGGGTTAATAGCGCCAAATTTCTTATGAGTAACCGCGCAGATCAAGCATCCAATACCCGCATCATAGCTGTGGCTTTTAACAGGCATTCTTCATACTCCTGTTGCGGATCGCTGTAGAACGTAATGGCGCCGCCGGTTTGAAAGGAAAGGTATTTTTTTTTCATTGCGTAGAACATGCTGCGGATCACCACGTTGAAATCAAAATCGCCCGCAGGATTTACGTAACCAATGGCACCGGAGAAAAGACCCCGTTTCGTTTTTTCATATTCTTCGATGAGTTCCATCACGCGCTTCTTCGGCGCACCTGTCATGGAACCCATCGGGAACGTAGCCCTGATGCAATCAACCCAATGCAGGCCATCTCCTATTTCACCGCTCACGGTACTGATCATCTGGTGTACCTGTGGGAAACTATACAATCCAAACAGTTCATCTACCTGTACCGTGCCTTCCTTGCAAATGCGGCTAAGGTCGTTCCGCACCAGGTCAACCACCATTACGTGTTCGCTTTTCTCCTTCTGGCTATCGCGCATCTGTAGCTTCTGTTCTTCATCACCAGCGCCCGCTGTCACGCGTTTGGCGGTACCTTTTATGGGCTGGCTGAAGATCTGGCGGCCGGATTTCTTAAGGTACCGCTCGGGGCTGGCGCCGATGCAATATTTATCGTTCAACCGGTACAATACGGCAAAAGGATTAGGGGAAAGATCGCCGAGGGCGGAATACAACGCCAGTGGATTCGCAATAAAGTCTTCCACGAAAAATTCCTGGCAAAAATTAATTTCATAGCAATCGCCGCGTTGAATGTGCGACCGTAATTTTTGTATCAAGCCGATGTATTCATCCTTGGTTATTTTGTTTTGAACAGTTACGTCTTTATGAACTTCCTTTTCGATAACCGCTGCGCAGTTGATGATCTCTTCGTAAATACCGGCAGCGTCTTCAGCCGTTATCCATGCCTCTTCGCCCCGCAACTGCACTACCATTCCAGGAATAAAAAAATGAAGGTCGGGGAAACCGATGCCATCTTCATGTAATGACTGCAAGGCTTCGGTTTCATTTTTAAGATCGTACCCAAAATGCCCGAAGAGCCATTCACCGGGATGCTCGTTGGAAAATTGTTTTAACTGCTCAAAGGCGTTACCTGCCGTTGCCGTAATGGAACTAACCGAACCTGCCGCCAACAGGCAATCGAATGCAGGCGTAGAGAAAGAATAGTGATGGTTATCCAGGAAACAAAAAATGTTGAACCGGGAACTCCAGTTCAACATTTTTATCCTGAATGCATTTATATCATCTACCCGGAAGACGGTTGTTTTTTTCACCTTTTATTTTTTCCGGGCAAACCGTATGATTTTTAGTAATCGTCGTCGTCATCATCAAAACTACCGCCGCCACCGCCGCCCAGGTCGTCGAAGCCGAGGTCTTTGAAATCATCATCCACTTTAAAATCTTCTTCTTCATCCTTGGATGCTTTCTTTCCCGGTACTTTTTTTCCTTTGGATTTAGGCACATCAAATTCATCAAAGTCGGGATCCCAGTCGTCGTCTTCTTCACCCTTTTCCCAATCATCATCCACTTCCACATCGTCCTCTTCTTCCTCCTCATCATCGTCCGATTTGGATTTTTTCTTCGCCGCTGCTTTTCCTTTCACAGGCTTTTCATCGGTTTCCATTTCATCGTCATCATCGAGATCATCCTCGTCATCCGCTTCTTTTTTAGAAGCAGCTTTTTTTGCAGGCGCTTTTTCATTCGCTGCAGTTTTCGCAGGAGTGGTCTTTTTTACCTTATCAGATTTTGAAGCCATAGATTGTAAAGATTAGTACTGTAAAATTTCCACGCAATTTTTAAATAGCCAAAAAATTATCGAACTTTTTTTATTTTTTTTTAAGCCGTCACGATCTGGTCCCTGCCAGGCCCGTTGCTGATGTATTTCACCGGCACGCCAAGAAATTCGTTGAGGTAATTTATATACTTCTTCATCGCCTGCGGCAACGATTCATAATCGTTCAGCGAAGTGATGTCCGTATTCCAGCCTTCCAGGCTTTTGTAAACGGGTTCTATCGCTACGCGGTTCATCTGGAAAGGCACATAATTGTGTTCCTTACCGTTGATGTTATAGCCGCTGCAAACTTTCAGTTCTTCCAGGCCATCCAGTATGTCTGCCTTGGTCATAATGATCTGCGTTACACCATTGATCATACACGCGAATTGTAAGGCGACCAGGTCGATCCAGCCACAGCGGCGCGGCCTGCCGGTAGTACTGCCGAATTCGTTGCCCGTTTTGCGGATGAACTCGCCCGTTTCGTCATGCAGTTCCGTAGGAAAAGGGCCGCTGCCCACGCGCGTACAGTATGCTTTGGATACGCCGAATACTTCTTTGATCTTTTGTGGTGCAATGCCCAACCCGGTACAAACGCCCGCGGAAATGGTATTGCTGCTGGTCACGAACGGGAAGGTGCCGAAATCCACGTCGAGCATGCTGCCCTGCGCGCCTTCAGCCAATACACGTTGGCCCTTTGCTATTTTTTCGTTGATGAAATATTCGCCGTTCACGATCTTGAATTCGCGCAGGAATTCAATGGCTTCAAAAAACTCTTCTTCCCACACGCTGATGTCTTCCTGGAAATTAAAACTGTCGAGCAGCTTCTGGTGTTTCAGTCGCAACTTGATGTATTCGGTGGTAAAACTTTTATCGAGTAAATTACCGACGCGCAAACCGTTGCGGCCTGTTTTGTCCATGTAAGCCGGGCCGATGCCTTTAAGCGTACTGCCGATCTTTTCATTGCCCTTGCTCAGCTCACTTGCCTTATCGATCGCACGGTGCGTTGGCAATATCAGGTGCGCGCGTTCGCTGATGTATAAATTTTTCGTGTAGTCCACGCCAAACGCAGCTACATTGCCGCATTCCCTTTTCAACGTTACGGCATCGAGTACAACGCCATTACCGATGAGGTTGGTTTTTCCTTCATGGAAAATACCGCTGGGTATCTGGTGCAGTACGATCTTTTTCCCATCCACGTACAAAGTATGCCCTGCATTGGGACCGCCCTGGAAACGTGCAACCACGTCATAATTGTTGGCAAAATAATCAACGATCTTTCCTTTTCCTTCATCGCCCCACTGAAGGCCCAGAATTACATCTACCATTTTTTTGAATTGAAATTGTATGAGGCGTAAAAATAAAGAATTATGAGTTATGAATTATGAGTTATGAATTTACAAATCTTTTAAGCCGTTGAAAACTCATATTTACAGAGAAGAAAAAAGTGGAACCAAAGACTCCACCGTTATATAAAATTAAAAATATCTTATCCATTCAGAAAAATGCTAATCAATTGCGAACTGAAATGCATTCATCATTCATCTCATAATTCATAATTGCTAAAAATGTCTACGCCACTTTTAGCATGCTCATCTTACTGCTGCTGAATTTGCGTTCAGCATAGTCGAGGGTCACTTCAAATGTTTTTACTTTTTGGGAAGGCAATTCATACATGGCGTCGGTGAGAATGCTTTCACAGATGCTGCGAAGTCCGCGGGCGCCGAGTTTGTACTCAAGCGCTTTGCTTACCATGAAGTCGAAAGCGGCCGGCTCGAACTTCAATTCGATGCCTTCTATTTCGAACAGGCGTGTATATTGTTTGATGAGCGCATTCTTAGGTTCGGTCAAAATATTGCGCAGTGTTTCTGCATCCAGCGGGTTGAGGTAGGTAACCACCGGCAAACGGCCAAGCAGTTCGGGTATAAGGCCGAAATGCTTCAGGTCCACCGCGTTCACGAAATGTAGTAAATTATTGTGCTGGTATTCCTGCATTTCCTTGTTCACGTTGAAGCCGATGGCATTGGTATTTACGCGGCGGGCGATGATCTTGTCGACGCCATCGAAAGCACCGCCACAGATAAATAAAATATTCTGCGTATTTACTTTTATGAGTTTTTGCTCCGGGTGTTTTCTTCCACCCTGCGGCGGCACCAGCACTTCGGTACCTTCCAGTAATTTCAGCAAGCCCTGCTGTACGCCTTCACCGCTCACGTCGCGGGTAATGGAAGGGTTATCGCTTTTGCGGGCGATCTTGTCGATCTCGTCTATGAAAACGATGCCGCGTTCGGCTGCAGGCACATCATAATTGCAGGCCTGCAGCAAGCGGCTGAGCATGCTTTCCACGTCTTCGCCTACATAGCCGGCTTCAGTGAATACCGTAGCATCCACGATGGCAAAAGGCACGTTGAGCATGCGGGCAATGGATTTGGCCAGCAGGGTTTTACCTGTGCCGGTTTCGCCCACCATAATGATGTTGCTTTTTTCGATCTCTACGTCGTTCTCTATTTTTTGATTGAGCCTTTTGTAATGGTTGTAAACGGCAACGGCCAGTATCTTTTTGGCATCGTCCTGCCCGATCACGTATTCATCTAAAAATTTCTTTATTTCCACCGGTTTTTTAACCGTTAGTTTATGCGAAGAGGCGGGCGCCTGTTTGGTATCAGGCGTAAGGCCCAGTTCCTGCTCGATGATCTCTTCCGCGTGTTCCACACAGTTCTCGCAGATATGCCCATCCTGCCCGGCAATGAGGATTTTTACCTCGTCGCGGCTGCGGCCACAGAATGAACAATGTAAGGTTTGTTGTTTTGCCATAATGATACTTGCAAAGATACGAAGGCAGCCCTGCTTTGGAAAGACAATTGTTGAGCCGGAAATGTTGCTTTATAATTACGGATTACCAATTACGAATTATGAGTATGGACACTTTACATCATTTATGGGATGTGGGTTCTCCTTATTTTCAGGTTTTCCCTTTTCAAATTTTCAAATTTGCCTTACCTGCTTCAAATGCTGCTGCAGCGTTTGCTTCAACTGGCGTTTAACCAGGGCGCCCATGCTGGTACATTTTGAAAAATATTGGGTGCCAAAATGTTCGTTGAGGCCCGTGCGCAACAATTTTACTTTATAATTTTCCGATAATTCGTCTTTGATCATGATGTTCAGCAGTTCCATGATCTGTTTGCGGCCGGCGATCACGCGGTAGGCCATGGCAGTACGTTCTTCCGCCTGGTATTGTTCGATCACCTCCAGGCTGAGGCTTTTCAGTACCAGGTCCACAAATTCAAAGTTCTCTTTATAAAACTGGGGCAGGTACAATTTGATATTGCCCTCGTAGGATTGCTGGTCGAAATCGATGGCCCTTATGCGATACTGGTAATCTTCAATGTCGGGCGTAATGTCCACCACGAAATTGTAGCTCCGCATGTCGCCCAGCAGGCGGACGAAACAACGTTCGTTGAATTTCACGAATTCCTTGGCGATCCGGACCTTATTTGTTTCAGGTTGCTGCAAATATTCGTTCAGGAATACGTCGCCGGGAATACCGGGAATGTGTTCTTCGATCAATGTATTGCGGTGGTGAAAAAATGTAATGCGGTTGGGCGACAAAAGATGCTCGAGTTCGAGGCCATAAATCCTGGAAGCGTCGGCAGACTTGATGTAGTAATGATCGTAATTGCCATTCACGGTATTGATGATGCGGATGCGGAAAGGCACGCTGTTGCCAAACTCGCAAAAGTCGATGCGCTCCACATCAAGGTGCTTGATGTAACTGAGGTTGCCTTCCGTTTTTAACGTGGCATAGGCCTTGATCAGCCCTTCTTTCAAAAACTCCATTTCCTTGAGGTCATACACGGCCGTTTCCCAGTGCGTGAATTTCCCGTTCTTGTCTTTTATGGAAGTGGCATAACGGTAATTCAACAGGTCTTTGTATGCCACCGGCAAAGGAATATCCCTGCCATAATTGCGCAGGTAAGATTGCAGGCCGGGCGAAACCGGGAACGCATCTTTTTTCATCAGCGGCCGGTCGGGCTCGGAACTTAGTTTGGCGTTGATGATGTCGTTGAAATGCACTTTGAAATTATGAGTTATGAATTATGAGCTATGAATGTACGGCTCTTTTAGATAGCTGAAAATTCATATTATACAATATTAAAAAAGTGGAGCTATTATGCTCCACTTAACTTTTTATAACTAAACCTCCTAAACTTTCTAAACTTTCTAAACAGATAAGTATCTCCTTCAACTACTTTCAACCCTTCAACTTTTAAAAAGTTACAGGTTAAAGAGACTGCGGTTCTCAACCATCAACTTTCAACTTTCAATTTCTTACTCCCCAACAACCACCCTGTGCGTACTTACTTTATCGCCGTCGTTGATCTTTAAGAAGTAAGTGCCGGCAGAAAGTTTGTTGATGCTGGTCAATGAAACCGTTACATTACCCGACTGCAGCTTATGATCTTCCCGGGCTACTTTTTTACCCGTCATATCGAGGATGGTAAAGCTTACCGGGCCGGCAGGGTTGGTTCGCAGCATCGCCACGTTCAGCCTGTCCTTCGCCGGGTTTGGCGAAATGATCACATCCGTTTTCGAATTGCTGCGGTTCAGTAATACAATAGAAGAATATTCAACTGAACCCGCGGTATTCACGATCTTCAGGCGGTAGTATTTTTTGGAGGCAAGTTGGTAATCGTTGAAGCCACCGTTGATCACGTTGGCCCTCGTGATGTTCTTTTCATCGATGGTTAAGTAATGGATACCATCGATGCTGCTTTCCAGGATTGTTTTTTCAACTGCTTCCGTATTGTCGATGTTCCATACCAGCCTGTTGTTATCAGGTTGTACCGAGCCCGCAAAATTGTTGAAGCGAACGGGCAATACCGAACCGGTGAGCGTAACCGTGAAACTGCCTTTCGTGTTGTCGATGCCGCTCATCATCAGCAGGTAGCTTGTATTGGCAGCAAGGCCCGAGAATGCAGCCAGGGTGCCATTCGCATTGAAAGTTCGGCAGGTAAGAGGCGATGGAAATGCCTGTCCAACCGGGCAGGTGGCCGTTTGGTATAAGGTCATACGCACACCCGCGCCTGCACAGGCCGACTGCGCAGCAGGGCTGGTAGCATAAGCACTGATGCTCACATTTACACTGCCTGCTACATTATTCGTTTTAAAAGCATGGTAAGCCGTATTGGTAACGCCGGTAACCGTTCCCGCGCAATTCACCGCGGCAGGTTGCGGGTCTTTGAATTTATTGCTGGTGGCATAGGCAAGGTTTACACCAAAAGATCCGCCAACGGAGCCAGTAGGGAAACTAACCGGGCATTCGTCTTTGGCATCGATGAACGTAGGCGAATATTTTGTCATTTCGGTAACGGCCGGGCAGTTGCCATAGGTATTACCCTGCAGCAGGGTAGCATAGTTGCCGCCTTCATAAGATGATATATCGAGCGATGTTCTTTTTACGCCGTTGATGATGGCATAGTTCATCAGCTTGGCAGGATTGGCATTCGGCGCCGTACCTACATGCGGGTCGTTGATATGACCCAGGTTCAGCGCATGACCCAGTTCATGCAGCAATACCGTTTCCATGTCCAGCTCCGTGGTTGCAGGTGGGCAAGGGCCATTGGTAAAGTTGGCAGAACCGGTAGAAACGCCTGCGTTCCGCACCACGATGTCGAATTCTACTTTCCTTGCAGCAAAAGCGGTGGTCAAAGGAAGACAAACGCTGCTAAACGAATAGCAGGTAGCCAGTACGCCCGCGGCCAATGGAAGATTACCGGTGTTTGTATTATCGAATTCCACCAGGTTAATGTTGTCGCTCGGGTTGATCACCTGGGTAGTGGAAGTACCTAATTCTGTTACGTTAAAGCCCACCATTTCTTTCCAGGTGGTCAATGCACGTTGAAAAGTAGCTTTTGTAAGCGATGCATTGAAATCCACGCCACCACCGGCCGTACTGGTACTGTACCGGATGCCATACCCGCCGCCGGGCACTACTTCGTTATTATCATTGATGAGGTTGACCTCCCTTGTAACGCTAACGCCTGCATCGGTAAAAGAAGCGGTTAAAATGCTGTAACCAACAGTGAGTATCAGTCCCGCACCTGAAAAAACGGCAGCGCCGCCATCTTCCCTTACCGCTATCTGGCCGGTACCGGCAGCCGTAGGTACGCGTACCTGTATCTGCGTGGCCGTCCACGAAACGATCAGTGGGCTGCTCCATAAAACGCCGGTGAAATTGCCACCCGTACCATCGTTGGCATCATCGAAAAATACGGCGGCCGTACCCGCGGCGGCACCAAAACCACTGCCGTTGATGGTAAGCAGGTTGGTAGCCGGGTCGAGGGTAGCCCCGGCATTGACCGTAGCAGGTGAAAAACCGCTGATCGAAACGGCCGTAGGCGCATTCACAATATTGGCCACGTTGAAACTGCCGTCGATAACGGTATGTGACTTACCGGTCTTTGATTCAATTGTTTTATACAGGTCGTTGCCGATGTTCTTATACCGCGCAAAAGGTGCATTGGCCGAGCCATCGGCTTCGTTGTATTTTAAAAACCCCTGCGAGCTTGCATATACGTCGAGTAATAAACTTCCGGAAGCGGGGTTCTTCAACCCGATGCTGTTGGGCCAGCAAAGGAAAATACCTGTCTCCCCCATCTCCAGTTTCAGCAGGTCGCTGGCTTCAATGCTTTCATTCCTTACGCTTCCGCCCTGCGTGAGTATTTCCACGAATGCCGTCGAAGGATCGCCTTTGAACTGTTTGTACACCTTAACCGTATTGCTGGTGTAGATCATGGTGTGGAGCGGGTTCCAGAAGCTTTCCTGTTTTACCACTTTGCCCTCAATGATGAAGCTGGATTGCTTTAGTTTTTCATCCATATCCACAGGATACAGGGCCTGGGCGCCTGCTTTTGTGAGGCCGGAAAAAGTGAACAATAAAAGTAAGAGGGTAAAGTTTATTTTCATTTTTCTTGTTTTAGGTTTTATAAAGATAAATTTTTCTTAATTCAAACGCTCCATAATGTGTACAAAAAAGCCTCCCGGTATGGGAGGCTTTTTTTATTGAGTGAATTTTCGTTTTGCTTTATTGAACGATAACACGTCCAACCGCTAAACGATTTCCGTTCCTGTCACCCAGTTCGATCCAGTAAACACCTTTTCCGTATTTAGTAAGATCAACGTCCATCCTTGAGTAAGGAGCTGTGTTCGTGAAGGTTTGAACCAGCACCCTTGCACCCTGTGCGTCATATACAGTGATACCACGTGGCAGGATGTTTCCAACTGCGCTGTAGTACCTAACCTGGAATATACCGTTGTTAGGGTTAGGATAGATGAACACTTTACCTGTTGAAGAATCAGAGATGCGGATAGCGTTTGAAGTACCTACGCAACCGTTAACATCTGTAACCCTCAATGTGTAAAGACCCAGGCCATCTACATCCACGCTGAGAGAAGGCGTGTTGCCACCAACAGGTGCACCATCCCTTAACCAGGTGTAAGTAGCGGCTGCGTTAGGCGTAACTGTTGACGTTAACGTGGTTACCAGGCCGGGATACAGGCTCGTATAAGGAGCGGCTGTGATCACAACATTTGGTAATGGGTTAACAGTCAGGCGCCTTTGTAAAGAAGTAACAGAACCGCAAGGCGCTGCACCGTTTACAATTACACGGTAAATGTTGTTGTTCAATGATACCGGCGGAGCAGTGATCACGAGCGTTGCAGAAGTTGCGCCGCTGTAAACACCACCGTTGGTAACATTGGTGAAAGTTGTACCGTTATCGGTACTAACCTGCCACTGGTAAGTAACGTTGGTACCGGTTGCAGTAACTGAGAAAGTAGCTACTTTATCGGTACAAACTGTTGCAGCAACAGGTTGTGCAGTAATGGCTGCAGGTTGGTTCACGGTAACCGGAACTGTCGTTGCAGGTGAAGTACAGGTGCCGTTGGCTACGGTTACAGTGTAGTTGTTAACACCGATCGTAGTTGGGCTTGCATATACTGTTTGAGCAGGTGTACCGGTGTAAGGCACAGTAGCAGCAGGATCAGTATATAAACCTGTAGTTGGAGACCAGATACCCGTAGATGGAACACCATAGGTCATGTTGATTGACCATGAAGTAAGTGTACCAACATCAGGTGCACCCGCATCATACAATGCAAGTGTCCAGTTACCATTAAGGTTACCAGACCATAAGCCAGCCCATGTTGTAACAGTAGGCGTGAAACCGATTGGTCCACCCGGTAATGGGAAGCCGGCAAAGTTGAAGGTAGCTCCAACTGCATCAGCTTTAAAGGTAGAAGTGAAAGGAGCAACGCCGGTAGCAAGGTCTGTAGTGCTGGCAGAGCTGATCACTGTATTTACGAAATCAACACCGGCATTATTGGTCAGGCCAAGTAATGCATCCAGGTTCAACACGTTGCCGTTTGGTGCTTTTAATACCGCAACCACGTCACCCACGAAAGCGTGCGTGATGTTCATGGTCACATCCATCCTTGTTACCAGTGAACCTGCAGGGATACCAGATACAGCAATGTTGCTGCTCGCACCCGTGTAAGGACCTGTAGGGAAGGTACCTTCCGGTATGTTCACACTGATAGGACCTGAAGTCCAGCCCTGTGATACAGGAGCCAGGGAAGAAGTAATAGAAAGCTGGGCAACACCACCAAGACAAATAGTAGCTGCAGCAGGTGTAACTACCGGGGCCGTTGGTGTGTAATTAACCGTTACCGTTCCTGTACCTACGCAACCTGTAGTTCCGTTGGTAGCAGTAACCGTGTAAACAGAATTAACTGTTGGAGCCGCGTAAACCGTAGTTCTTGGCGTACCCGCAACATATGGAGTAACCGCATTCGGATCTGTGTACAGGCCGGTTGAAGGAGACCATATAAAGTTGGCTCCTGTAGGGCTAGACGCAGTCAGCAATGTACCAGTGATACCCGCAACACCACCGCAAACAGGGCCTGCAGGGTTGATGGTAACTACCGGCAATGCATTAACCGTTAAGATAGCTGCGCTTGAGAATGCAGTCGGAGGACAAATGCCGCTAACTGACAAACGGTAAGCGTAGCCGTTCATAGCCTGTGTAACAGGGTTTACGGTCAACGTAGTAGTGGTAGCGCCAGAGTATGGAGCACCGTTGGTGATATTGGTCCATGGTCCGCCGGCACCAGTTGGGCTCACCTGCCATTGGTAGGTAGCGCCTGTACCGGTAGCTGTAGCTGTGAAGGTAGCAGAAGCACCCGCACATACAGCGATAGAAGCTGGAGGAACAGTAACCGCAGGACGTTGGTTCACCGTGATGGTGATGTTCGCCTGCCTTACGCAACCCGCGCCATTATTATGGGTAACGGTGTAAGTAGTGGTAGTAGCAGGAGAAGCCGCTACAGGGTTGGTAGAAGTTGAACTTAAACCAGCCGCAGGGCTCCAGGTAATTGTACCGCCGGTAACAATACCGCCGGCGCCTGGCACCGTACCAACAAGACCCAGCAATATATGCATATTAGGGAAACCAATAGCAGCAGTAGTGGTAGGGGCCGCAATGGCACAGGTAGCAGAAGAAAGGTAGCTTGGACCGCTTTCAGCTGCCGCGTTGCTACCAATAAAGAACCTGGTACCTACTGCACCTGCAGTTTCTACTTCCACAACAACGGTAGAAGTATTAGGAACAGTCACCGGTGTGGTGAAAGTAGCCGTAAAGTTACCGTTGACTAAGTTAGGAACACTGAATACCTGTGAAGCGATCTGGGTACGTGTGCCACCCGGGAACGCTGCACCTGTTTGGTTGTACAACCTTACAGTTACGTTCTGAGGTCCGCCTGTAGAAGATTCAACACCGAAGGCAACAGAATTAATGGTGAAGCTACCCGTTACTGCAGGGAATGCAGGAAGTGAGTAAACCCTCCAGAAGCTGTTCACAGCTGTAGTGATGGCAGTACCGCAGGAAACTGAGTTCAGTGCAGTGATTGCATTCGAACTTGAATGCGTTACCGTAACCGGTACCGCAGCGCCTTGTTCGTATACAGTAAGCCTTGTAGGATCACCGGCGCACAAAGTGGTACCAGGATCAGCTACGATGAGCAGGCTCAAAGCTGAATTGAAAGTAATGGTAGCGATCGATGAAGTAACCGCTGCACAACCCGCTGCCTGAACAACCGCGCGGAAATAAGTAGTCTGCGTAAGGTTCGTATAGGTCAGTGTAGTAGTTGTGTTGGCAATCGGCGTCCATGGGCCTGCAATGTTGGTTGCAGATTCCCAGCGGATAACCGCGCCGGTGTGGCCTGACAAAGTCAATGTGCCTGAGTTAACAACACCGCAAACTGAAGTAGCTGCAGGTGAAACGGTACCACCTACAGAAGAAGCGATAACGGTTAACGTTGCCGCATTACTTGTAACGTTGATGGCCGGGCTGCAACCGGTAGCGATAACACGGTATTGGTTGTTGTTCATACCCGCAGTTACGCCGGTCAATGTAAGTGTGGCAGTAGTAGCGCCGCTGTAAATACCACCATTGGTGATGTTCACAAAACCGGCACCGGTATTTTCCTGCCATTGATAAGTAATCGGAGCAGTACCTGAAACAGTTACGGTAAAGCTTGTTGTAGAAGCCGGGCATACCTGGCTGTTAGCAGGCTGTGTAAGGAAAGCCGGGCCTGTACATCCGCCAACCGGTGGCAGGATCTCAGTAACCGTATCGGCGAAAAGCTGCCTAACGCCAGAAGCGTTGAACAGGCTTGACCTCATGTTTACCACGGCCATAGACCTCATTAGGATATCATCTACCCACCAGCCACCGCCGGCAGGAGCTGTATTATCATCCGAACCAAAACGGAAACGGAAT
>Ga0247804_10000427_pt1 | contig 19479 bp, 17 predicted proteins | sample UWRJL029104C1_FD_181142 | JGI IMG/M metagenome (GOLD analysis project Ga0247804, IMG submission 181142) | Plant litter microbial communities from Arlington Agricultural Research Station in Wisconsin, United States - UWRJ-L029-104C-1 | ecosystem: Environmental > Terrestrial > Plant litter >...
GTACATCTGGCTTCTCTGTTTTAAAATAGACCGAAGCCAGACAATTTAATATAAGTTTGACGCATGTCATGATAGAAAATGAATGTTACATCGAATCAGCATCTCAGTCCTTAGCAACACAGCTGGCTACAGTTAATGCCATCTATATTACTTTATATTCCACAATATATATGCTATTATGGTAGTTCAGCATTTTATCATGCCTGCATCACTTTATCCAGATATAATAGTTCCCAGCGCAGATTCAGAGGACTTAGAAACTATGTCTTGCGTACCGTTATTGGATAACAACAAAAACGATGGCGAAGATCATAACAATTACAGTAGTCATGAAGCCAATTTCGGCGCCTCATACGCAGCTACGAACAACGATGAAGATAGGGAGATCCAATACCACTCATCTGAATGCTCATTGGAAGAGCTGAGCAAGAATCGCATAACTGTGAAAAGTTTGGGAGACGAACCCGATTTTAGGAATCAAATGGAATTTGAGAAATACCCGCCACCAACTCCAACGTTATCGCATATGACATTACCAAGCCGCAAAGTCTCAATTCAAGCTTACAGTCAACTTTTGGGTGGTCTAGACTATGAAACAGACTCTGAAAACTCCGAAACTTGCACATTTGGTGAAACAGAATCAGGAAAACAAGAGTGGGAAATGTTTGACAATGAGAATCCCTTAATGAGCGGAGTACTTGCTATCAGGCATGACTTCACACAACTTACGGGAGAAGAGATACGTAAATTCATTACCCCACCTAAATTGACCGCTCTAAGAGAATGGAAGTGGGAACCCAGTCCTTTGCGGCATGTTCGGACTGTGGCCAGGAGACATTACAACGATAGAGTGAGCACGGCTTTTAGCTCTGGAAAAGACCAAGCAATTTGAGCCGGCCCAATTACTGGAAAAATTACCAAAGGTTAAGCATCAGACTGCAATTCGCACCACGATTGGAAGATCTGCTGAGATACTCACCAAGGTTAGGTTAGGGCCGGCGATTGTCAGAAAAATACTTAAAGTTCAAACTCCTGAGTATATGTTGGCTAATTTATAGACTAGAGTTGGCGCAAGGAAAAACAAGTACATATCACAATTCTCTGGTACAGATATATATTCCCCAATTGGTTCAAAGCTATATCTTCGCAATTCGATTGTTGAATTTGTGTTCCATTCATTACATCTAAATTCAGAGAGACAAAAACAATTATCAAAAGCCAGCTTGAACATTTACATACATTCCTATAAACCTTAGAGAAAAGCTAATTTGCATACCTGGCTCACATTTGATTTTTTTCTGTTAGTTCCAGCATTGTCTAAACTTCAACTTGTCGAGTGAAAGGATTAATATTCAACCAGATGATACGCTGCTGGGTCTGACTCTTTGTTCAGCTGCGTGGCTAGATGATTTCAAATCTGTATACCTAGCCCGTAAAAGAGAAACAAAAAGGGGGTGGCCATAAAAAGTGGTTGTCATACACTTCTAAACTTGTGCAAGAATAAAAGTGAATGCCAGAGATAGCATTCAGTAGAAATTCACTGACAGATCCTAAAACAAGATTTCAATGTGGGAACAATTCTCAACAGATTCACTTTTACTTACTATTTCGCTTCGGTGTATATATAGAACAAGGCTTTCAACACGACAGATCACAACCAAGCCTAGCCCTACAACAAAGCAACAATACGTCTCCTTTCTTAGCCCGGCTACAAAATTCCTATTTCAATAAATAAGCAACATATGAAAACTAGCTGTCTCACCTGAAACAAGCCTCAATGGATAAAACAACGAATGACTGTTTTTCAGAGATTAGCCTCGGCAACTTGGGTGGAAAAAGCAGCGATAATAAGGAGCACAACACAAGTAACGACACACAGTTCTCGGGTGAAGAGTGTTTGTATTATGGCCGTGGAAGAGGAGTTGCTGTAGAGACTTCGATTGACAAAGATGAACCTGGTAGTCATACTGAATATTCGGACGAAGAAGAAAGTTTGAACGTAGGTGATGCCGAAAATGCTGAAGGCATAACAGCCCTACTTGGTGCCAAAATCCAGGATGAAGAGGAGGATGGCCAGGAGGATCTCAACCTTGACAGATCCTCAGATCTCTCAATAACTAGAGGTGGCAAAGCGGTCCAACAACAAAGTGAACCGCGTTATGAGGACTTCAGTGATGAAGACTCAGACAGTGATGAAGATATGGAGCATATGTGCCTTGAAGATCTTGAAGACCTAGAAATGGACCAAGATGAGAATAGTAGAGAAGGAGAGCAACACCCGACCCCACAAATTCAGCACGCCGCCGATGCAAGTGAAAGCCCTACTCTATCACCAACGGTCCAATACGACAGTTACTCCTTCCCAAATCGATATAATGCTGCTGCCGATGCCCCTATAAGCCAAACCAGCCCAATCACCCCAAATTCCGCGTCTACAATATCTGCTACCTCATCGACACCAACATACCCACCAGGTCTTAACATCCGCCAAGCACACGATATAACCCTTAACACAAACTTACACTACTCACCACCAAGTTTCAACTCACCCTACGATGACTTTATTCGGGTTAACGGACAAATAGTACTTCCCGTATTGACCGGAGAAGGCGATGCAGAGGCTTCTTTGCGCTCACACCGGATTTTAGGGAAGCATAGGGTCAAGAAGCATAGCCGATTGCGAACTTTATGGATTCCCATTTCTGATGACGAGGTCTTTAGAACATGGGGATCCCAATTCTGATCAAGCCCATTCTGTTGCAGGGGAGGGGCGCTTGAAATAGAATGGAGGTCTGCCACGTCGGAATAAACCTTTTCTTTAAAATGTTGGTGAAGTCTGATGGAACGGCAACTGAACCGGTTCATAGAAAAAAGCCTGATATTGTCAATTCACTGAGATGGTACTAGATGGACGGAAGACAATATACATGCATGATGTTGTGTCTTCGTTCTATATAGATAGGCTCAAAATGAATCAAGCATCTTCCTAATACATTAGATTTTATCGCAAGACTGGCTCTCTGTTGTGTTTCACTCAATAACTGTCTCGACTGTAGTTTGAAAGCTCTATAATGTGACTGAGGAGATCAATCATAGCAAAAGTCTAGAGACTAAATACCACTGCTCTATAACACAGAAGCCTGCGAATGCACGCTTCTCAGGAATGAAGAGAAGATTTCTTTTATGATACAATGATCTAACAACTTCGTGAGTCTTATCTTAACAAATGTTCCGTCTAAATCTAGTCTACTTTCTGTAATTTGAACTTATTAAGCTTACCTCTCAAAGTATTCTAAAAGAATCGTTGATCTTTAATCATCATAAGAGCTATTTTTCCACCAAGTCTCCTTTCCCCAATAATTCTCCTACACATTGCAAATTAGAACCGATTCCTAGCATGCACTATTCACGCATCTCCTGGTTTGTGCTATTTCTGTTCCTCCAATACGAATTCGTCACTCATATCGCGAATGCGCCCTCGTTCACTTAATCCTTTCTCGCTGACTGCCTTGCTAGGATGGAAGATGTTGAATATAATCGTCATGAGAGCCATAAGAGTTGCATCGAAGATATAAATATATACTTCATTCGACATCAAAACACCGTCACTGCCAGTAACATATTCTGCTACACGGAAGAGAGATCTGATCATGATGAATGCTGAGGCGGCGTAAAGAACATAAAGCTGTCGCTCCCATGGAACAGATATTGTGGTCGAAATGGTGGTAGGACAAACTCGAATACGGTAATGAAAGATACAGGCACAAATGGCAAAAAATCCAAAAAACACGATTTGAATCCCTAGCCCACCGATGATAATGTTTTCTCCCATCTTTACTGCGTCTGCATCTTTGGCTTTTGCTAAGAGACCACCACCACTTGACTGAGCAAGAAATGAAAGAACATCACCGCCAACGAAGATCTTGGTGAGCCATGTTGATCGAATAATTGAGGAAGCCTCTCCGTCTGTAATTCGAATAATGCGGCCAAGTACCATATAAATGGATGCCGCGAACAATGCTGGCGCAAGCAGTATCAATAAGCTTTGCATGATATATGGAGTCAATGTCCAGTTGGGAGATTGAGTGCTGGAGATAGCACGTCCGATATAGCCCACGCACTCGACTGATTCATATTAGAATGTGCTCTGAGGAATAACTTTAAGAATACTGACATAAGCCTCCGATCACGAACGGTATAAAATACCATGTTCGCCTTCGAAAGAGCTGAAAGCAGTGATATAGATTCGAAATTCCAAACAAAACTATAAACACCACTGCAGCGGCCATCGAAGGATCATAATGATAAAATATGTATTTCTTTGGCGCTTCAGACATATTGGGAGCTTTCTTGTGTTAAGCGGGAATTTGGTTGCTGGAAGAATTGAGCAAGTTGAATTCGTTAAATGCTTTTACAGCTCTATTGTAAGTATGAGTTAATGTGTACCAATTTGTGCCAGAACGAGAAAACAATTTAGCTGGAACCATACCCGACTATGACAACTCCAGTCCTGTAATTTCGTGCGCGGCGGTACGCGAATTTTGATAGTGAAGAGTCTGGAAAGGCTGAGATGATTGAAAAGAGAAAAAAACAAAGAAAGATACATAGCTGCATCGGTGCAGCTAAATATGTACATATATATGGGGAATGTGATAGTCATTATCATCTAGTGGAAGGCTGAGTTTAAGCTTCCTCGCATAGTCTTCTTTTACGAGCGAATACGACGAATCCTATAATTCCCCTCTGTTTTTACCCTCTCAGTTCGCATTCGCTCGTATTCGCTCGGCTAAAACCCGAGAGTGGGGCCCAGATGCTCCACCTCTCCAAATCTTCCGCCGACACTTAATGATCCGCAATGGCAACGACAGCAACCTAAACCGCGTACAGTACTGTAATGAGCATCTGCATCTAATCTCTCCTCAAAAAAAAATCCACTACCATGTCGGGATTGCATTCCTAGGGCTGTGGCTTTTGCGTACGTGTTTTCCTCGTCAGCTTTCCCGCAATAGTATTTGGCAACCTAGCATAAAGGACAGCAACCACCAAGATTGCACGCAATTTCAGGCTTTTACCAAGGAGAGTACACCCGTCATGGACGTGGATACCTGCTCGAGGAGGCCACATAAGAAATCGAGGAAGGGCTGTAAGAGATGCAAGCTAAGAAAAGTAAAGGTATTTAAATGCACCAAGGGTTCAGCTTCGGTTTTGGCGTTCCGAATACGTGCGAATCCGATATCCTGTGCAAACCCATGAACTGGTAACATTACCAAAGACCTCTTCCTGACATAACAATAGTGCGACGAGAGAACACCAGCCTGTACCAATTGTATGAAACATGCTGTTCAGTGTGATTATCAGCAAAATGAAGTTATTAGCCCTAGCACAAGTATATATCAGTCGCCATATAGGAATGCCCCGCATTCCTTTGGAAATCCATCACCCTACTCATCGCCAATAATACCTACACCATCGCCAAGGGAGCTGTCAATTCTTTCTGTTAATGGTCCACTACCGGTACGTCTGCGTGTGAGACAAACTATTCAAGAACCAGCTTTATTCTGCTGCGCGAGTGTGGAGCAGTTTGGCATTTTAATAAGGTGAAGCAGTCTAGGCAACCTTTCCATATTGAATGTGATATATAAGCCATGCAATAAGCGTAGTGCTCATCCAAAATATGTCGCGCCTGATTAAGTATCGCCTCGTTAACCTCAACCTAGAGTCTGAATATGGTCGATCTGGAGCTTCTACATAACTACTGCAATACAACTTGCAACACACTGCATAACGATCACTCTATGAAGTCTTTGTGGCGCATCAATGTACCCCAGTATGTAACCTCCTTTGCGGATGTAAAATACCGATAATGTTGACTCGACAGGGTTGCGTTCTCTCATGATTTTGTTATGCGAGGTGTCCTTGCACTATCGGCTCTTCACATTTCGTACCATCGGCCACAAAAAAGGGATTTGTATCTCTCACGCGCCATGGCTCATCATAATGCGGGACTAATAGAAGCAACAAATGCTATTCGGAATGTTTCCAACGAGAACTGTACTGCACTGTTTCTCTTTACTTCGATTTGTTGTATATTCAACCTTGCACCTCCGCGACAGCCTGGGGATTTCTTGGTAATTCTCCTTCCTAACGATATCATTTGATTCGATTGAACGAGCTTTGACGAGCTCTACTATAATACGATACAATGCAACATGGAGATAAAAATTACTAACTTCCTGATCAATAGGTTATCGGAAACTCTGGCATAGCTGAGTGGCTCACACTCGTTCGTGGAACCCGATCCATCATTGACAACGATTCTGAGTCTCTGCGAAACGGGCCGTTGGGGCCGATAATTAAGCAAGGCGCTAGACGATATGCTGCTCGTGAAAAGTCCGACCTGGAAAATTTTGTGGAGAGTGAGAGGTTAAGTGAACTTCTTAACTTGTAAGTAGTCAATGGCGGTGTCGTTTCTGTACCACGCCAAAATGTTCACCCACATAAATACTCGATACGCAAATTGCGGACAGTATAAGATCTAATATTTTTGGCCATTTCAATCCTTGTAACGCTTTCATTTTATCCCAGAACTGCTATTCTAGAGTGTTCAAAAATAATTTAATAGTGTCATAATATCTACGAGATTTAGCGCGATATGTGGGCCAGCTAGTTCTTGCTGACAATTCCAATAACCAATGTATTTGGGACTCACTGCTAACTTGGATTCAGGATTCGTGCTCATAGTACAGACCCTGATATGCTTGAAACATATCGCCAAGCAGTATACGAATTACGAGATTGCTATGTGGCTGTATATCAATCTACCACTTCCCTGGCAGCAAGCGATATCTTTGGATGGCTATTCAAAATAAGCGATGAATACCTGAACTTATTGAAAGATCGGACACAAGAAGCGCTATCAGTATTTGCTTTCTTTTGCGTAGTGCCTAGAAAATTGGAAATGTGCTGGTGGATGGAGGGTTTCAGTTCTCATCTCATGTCACGGATATACGAGCTTTTGGACGAGGAACATCGATTATGGATACGGTGGCCTATAGATGAAATCGGAGTAAGTTTTCTTCTACTATTGTCGTCTTGGAGTAAAATGCTTCTAAGCGCCCAGTGATTACCATGTTCCCATGGAAAATTGTGCTAATGATCTCATAGTGGGTACCAAACTAAAAATCTGTACTTCTCTACACGTATTCAAAACATGTTTGTTTGTTCATTCAGCTACATTAGCATTGATAATACCATATACACTCCTTCTGATTTTGTATTAGGCTATCTTTCAAATATTTGCTTCCTGCTTTTGCGCTTGACTATTGTCAATACACTTGACGTTGCAGACTGTATTTAGTTCAAAATAAGCTACCAGTGGCGATCTATGATCGCAGATATAATGAACGTTCGACTACTTTTCTGATCTCTTGTCAAGTCAATCCCCGCACAAGTTTTCATATCTTTGACAACTTAGGCACTCCCATGATGTTCCTGCCAGTATATCATTAAGGAAGTACTCTACAAGTTGACAGCTTCCCATCATACGCCAGTCCACGAACTCCCAAAGGTTTCTGAAGCCACATCAATCACAATTTTCCCCTTTGCCCTTGAGGTTTTGAGTCTAGCGATTGCTTCTGGAGCTTCCTCAAACGAGTATTTGTGATCAATTATAAGCTTGATTTTGCCTTCAGCAACCCATTGCCCAACTTTCGCAGCATTCTCAGGTTTGGCTGAATCGACGAGGAACGCATTGTACTTATTTCTCATGCCTCCTAGAATTTTCGGCCAGAATCTTCTGACAAAGGAATTGACAAGCGATCTAAAACAACTTGGTTAGTCGATGCTCATATGGAAATTAAGGGATAGCTTACGACAAGGCTGGTGTGCCTCCAACCATTGTGTACACAGCCTGTGGTTTGGTATACAAATATGACTTCCATATCAGCTCTTTATCCAATCCTACATTATCCACAACATAATCATACGTCACTCCCGTATTCACCAATGCCTGCAAAACATTCCCCTTTGTATAATCAATCACCACATCCGCACCTAAACTTTTGCAGAGCTCTGCGTTTGCTGATGAACATGAGACCGTAACATGGCATCCAACAATTTTCGCAATTTGTATCGCAAATATCCCAGTACCTCCCGAGCCACCGTTTATAAAGATCTTATCGCCATTCTTGACGAGAGGAACGATGCTTTGATATGCGGAGATCCCAGCTACTGGAATACTTGCTGCCTCGAGAACATCGATTTCTTCAGGAACCGGAAACAGATATTTTGCCTTGACCAGCGTATATTCTCTGATGGCACCACCAGCAAATAAATTATCACCGCTGCACCCGTGAACAATATCACCGGCTCTATACGGCGAGCCAACTGCAGGTGTGACCATCACGCCAGAGAAATCGTTTCCTGGAGTTGCAGGCTTAGGAATGGCGAGCCAGCCGATTAATGGATGTTCGGCGCCTTTATAGTCCACCGGGTTTAACGAAGCGGCGATGACTTGAACGAGGTGTTGATCAGGTTTGGGTGATGGTAGTGGAACATTTTCTTTTAGTACTAGGTTTTTCTCGATACCTCCTTTACTAGTAGTGTACTGCCACGCCTTCATAGTTGAAGGTGGTATGAAAGTTTTGGCCATTATGCTACCCGTTGTTGTATGAAGCGCGGCGATATAGAGTCCCTTGGGCTGTTAATACTACCTGCAATCGCGGGCGATAGTGAAAATCAAGTATGTTTCATTTACTTTTGAATGAAATCGCAATTTGTTTTATCTAAGTCTGGCGGTCTAATTCTTGTGGTATATATATTTCGATCTATTGTGTAACCAATAAGAGTTGCCCCGCTCGGCTTGAATTTTTGCCGCTGGATAGTTGCAAGTCCGATCGCCGGACAATATATTCAAGTTCTACAAATGAAAATTCGAGCTTTACCACATCTCTAGGACTATGACCAGAAGGATTATTGACCAACTTAAACTTAGATATTAATGAATCACGGCTGCCTTATGTAAAGGTTAACGGTCGGAACAGCCGGAGAGCTAACTGCGGGACTAGCTCCCGCAATAATAAAGCTTGATAGTGTGGGGTACCTTGGCATTATTTTGATACAAACAACATGTCTTCTTAGTCACATCCGCAAGCCGTGGCTCAAACTTTCAGATCATGAGTGCTAATAGTGTAATATATCAAACCTTGAGAGCTGCAGGTAACTCCTTTCAGAAATTATACTTAGTACTTTAATTTCTGATATTTAACGGAATCTCCCAACGAAGTCGAGAACCTAGGTCAAGTACTTCAATATGATAGCTCCTAATCCCGTTGGGTGTCGATTAATTCCGCAAATTAAGATGTCATTTAGTCAGTATATGGGTTAACAACATGCCAGAACGTATCTTCTGTATTCAGAGGTTTTTCCAAGGTAAAAGAAGTGTTTTAGAAATGTACAGATGAATCAGTTTCTTGCCCAAGAGAGCTGGGGATCCTTCAAAACTTTTGGAACCCGCGGCTAATCTGCTTGACTAGTGACCCAGGCGTCGGGAACTCAATGTTCTTGCGATCCTAAACGAAGATCAACGAGCTGCTTGTCGGAAAGTCATATAATACGGTTCTTAGCTATAAATCTAATAGATTGCCATTCGTAGCCAATAAGTGGAATATCAAGAATAAAGTGCAACATGTCTTTGAAGCCAGTGATCTCAACTATCTCTAGGGACTCATTCGCTTTCTTAAAATCTAAATATGGTGCAAATAAAACGTGACAACTCAAGTACTAATAATAATTGATATAGGCTGATTCGCAAGATGTCCGCTACGAGTGACGGGTAGTGGAAGGTGAATTGTACTGAAGCATCAAAATGAAAGATATAAAACATGCAATATGATAACAATTAGGAGGCTTTCAGCTTATACTTAAGGCGTTGAGAAAACTTCCTAATTTTGCACATTTGGAGAAAAAAAGGGGGGGAAAGGTGACAAATTTAGAAGCTCTGCTAACACAGGAGCAACTCTATCACCACTCAATGTATCGGCTAACCAGACTAGATCCAATCAATCTTGATAGAATGAGAGTCTCAGAAAAGTTCCAGATTTCCTAGACCTGACAGATCGACGTATTCCAACAGTCAAAAAATGTTTATTAACTAGTAGTACCCCTAAATGCTCCTGTTTTGCAGCAGAAAATTTCAATCTATTCCAAATGTATGCCTGACAGCTCTGCTACGTTTTACAAGCTACTGCACTAGCCTCAAAGCCAAGCCTACTAGCTATGATGCCACTTCCCCAAATCGCGTATTGTATAGCGAAATGAATCCAAACGCTACCCACTCTAGCACGCAATTTCTCTCAGTTTCTTCTTCTCCTTTTCAGCTCTTTCATCACCTTCCTTCTCCAAAAACCGCCCGTGGACCCTTTCCAAAGCACTTCAAACTCAGAGACAGCTCTCTACGGACATCAGCTTTTGCTATCATAGTTAATATATGCCCGACGTTTAGAAACTTATCTCGCCAAAGTTTTATTGGTTCTGATATCTTGTTGACTAGTATCTTTGGCTCGACGGCTTCGCCTTTATCTTTGCTTCGACAGACTAATCTACGATCTCAACGCAAATACCGTAAATAAAGCATGCCAGTAGTCTAAGTGGTTCGGGTCAACTGCGAAAATCAATCAATTGCTGCATGCTGTAGGGAGGTACTTTTGGTAAGCCACGCTCTCTATCCCGTGAACACCTTGCGGTCGGGACGTACAAGCTGACAAGTTAAAGTGCCACTAATTTAGTCCCTACTCAAACAGACCACAGCACACAGGCGTCAAGATGCGCTGCTACTACGAAATCCTAGGTGTTGCCCGAGACTCTCCTCTTCCTGAAATCAAAAAAGCATACCACAAACTTTGTCTTCAATATCATCCCGACAAGAACAATGGATATACTAATACCACAGCACAATTCCAGGAGGTGGCAGCTGCTTATGAAATATTAGGGGACCTAGAGGCCAAGTCTAAGTATGATAAGCAGCTGCGACGAGAAGAGAAAGGAAAGCGACATGAAATGGAGTTGAAACTTCGCAAGGGAGCGTGGGAGATGGATGCTAGACGAAAGAAGGCACAGCAGGATAGTTTTATGCGCACTTGGCATAAAACTCAGAATATGGAAGATGAAAGTCAGGTAAGAGAATTTGCAGAATAAACGAAAAGTTTTGCATAAATCTTTGAACTGAAGGTTGTATAATTTATTAACTCCAAAGTAGGCGGAGTTTGATCCAGAGAGAACATACTTCGGCGAATCCTTCTGGTCAGAATTTGGTCCTTTTGAAAGCGGAACTCGGTCGGGTATTCCCTCATTTAAATATGCATCTATGCCTGCTTCCAACTCTGAAGAATGTTGCGAATCTGCTGAGGAGCAACCCAAGCAAAACAGTTCATCAGCTGCGTGCCCATCTACCTTTGGAGAATCTCATCAGTCCTTTCCTAAGCATCCCCCGGCGGAAAACAGCAGCAAACCATCTTCAAAGCCACGACCACGAAAATCATATGCTGAGTTTTCCGCATCAGAAATTTTCCCTGACTTCAAGGATACAACAGCGAAAACTGATTCTAAGGTGGGTTCACGGCCTGCTAGCCAGCCACCAGCCCCAAGAGCTCCATGGCGATCTCCTTTGAACAACGATTGGCAGCGAGCGTCGTTCAGAGGTGGAGAAGCATCTATACCAGTGATGCCAACCGTAAGTGAGGATGCTGAGAAAAGAGACAGCGACAATAATCAAGCAGATCCGCCAGAAAATCCTAGAACCACCCAAAACCAGAACGTCGGACCAGATAACACCAAAGAAGAGAAAATAAAGAAGAAAGAGGCTCATAACTTGGAGAATACTCCAAGCAAATCAGATTCAACGACAGGTAAGAGGGCTACGAAGCGTAGAAAGTCAGACCCGTCAAGTCGGAGATTTGAGGCTCCAGAGTTCAGCCAGGCCCCTCAGACTACATCTGAAGGGATCCCCATTAAGTGAGTAGCACTATCCCTAAACCTGTATGACACGTGCGACAACTATCAAGGCGTTAAATTCACTAACTAAATATCAGCCCTCAAAAATCTAGAAGTATCCCGCCTGGCGCTCAGAAACCTCAAGGACCAGAAGGCCTCAACTACTCTTTTATGTTCCACTATGATGAGTCTCCGAGATCGAGGCCAGATTTTCAGCGTAAACTTCCACCAAAGCCTAGCCCACTTCTGCGTCCAAAAAGTGTGTTTCAAAAGGCACGTGCGATGTCCTACCAGAAGCTAGACGAACTTTGCTCAAAATTAATGACCAAGGGATCGAAAGCCAAGAAAGAGGCAAAGCTAGCTGCGCAGCGTGTAACAGAAGATAAGAATAAAGAAAATGAGCCTCTACAGCGACAGCAATCTCAGCGTGCTGGCGACCATCGACCGTCAAAAAGAAACAACGGAAGGAAAAATAATGAAGGCCAGATGCCTGGATTCCCAAGCAAGATCGCGGATTGGAGAGTTGCCACGAGACGTGAATACGCCACGCAGCGAGCCTCGTTTGAGCACCGCCGAATGAAGATTGAAAATCAATTATATGAGCAACACAGAATTCTTGAGCTAAACAATTTTGCTGCCAAATCATTAGCTGGTGATTATAGAATCCGTGAAGCAAAACTTCGCGGAATATACATGTCAGGATTTTTCATGACTAGTTCGGTTTTTGATGCCATGGATAAAGATGCTGAGCTTGCCAAAATTGAAGAAGATCGAGCAAAAGCAGCGAAAGCTGCAGAACATGCTTCTAGCATGATTCAGCTTCTCAAACAGAAGATGCGAGAGGAGAAGCAGCACTATACCAAGGCTGTTCACATGGCTCGCGTGCAAAACTCAAGAAACGCTTGCAGGTTTTTGAAGGAGAACATCACTCTTAGCCCCCCCAGCACATGTAGCCCAAAGCAGCGTGAGCTATGCTTAGGAATTTGGGAAAGTGTTGGATCGATTTCTATTGAGGAAGCATTGAGTGGAACTGCAGACAAGACGATTCTGGAAAACCTGCTATTATATCAGCAGTGGATTGAGACCAAGGACTCCGATAGAGAAAGCCAATTCTCAAAGTTGGACTTCTTGCACAAGAATGAGCGTCAGTTGGAAGAAAATGATAAATCTAAGTAAGAAATCTCTAAGCAAAGCAAATAGGCGATGCTATGCCAAAGTGCAAGACACAGCCACGGGAACTATCATTTGTTTATGCTGCTGGTCTCAATATTTACAGAGTTTCTGATGAATGAACATGGTCGAACTGAGCGGGGGTAACTGATGTTATTGAGAATTGGCAGCCAGAATTTCTTGTTCTTCATGTTAAGTAAGGTTGTGGATGGTTCCTGCTTTGGAAGTTTCATTCTTTGGACGTCAATCACGGCTCAATCCGATATCTCATTTGTAAGATAGAAAAGTTGCAAGATTAGCTTTCGATTTTAGCAATCGCTGTGATTATAGAACGACAAGGCAATCAGTAGTAGGATTTCTTCATGAAAAATTGTAGGAATATTTATAAATCTGTTATAGCAAAACTGTAAGGCTGGTTACCTTTCAATAGTGTGACAAACGTTGTGCTTGGTCGTTGCTTTGAAATAAACCGCAAAGGCCCAAGGTTTACAAGATACTATGGATGACCCGTGTGTATTCCTTTTGCACTAAAGATTGGAGGCGGTTGCTGGAGAAATTACAATGTCAGAATTTTGGAGCAAGCAATTAAGCCTAGCGATGCCAAGACTGGAGGCTTGTTCAGACTTGTCGATTTCGGCGTTAAGGACTTAGTGAAAGACAACGACACATCAACCACATCAAACACGTTAACAACAACAACTTGCCTTTGTTCTATTTGCTTTGCATATTTTGTTTCTTGGATTAAACAACATGATCGTTATCTTAAGCTGTAGAATTGGTAAGCATGGCAACTATCGAAAAAGGAGACGTGCAGATCTTGGTGCATACATCAGCACCTAGTACAGGACGAGACGATACGAGATACAGAGAACTAGCCCATGGCTACTTGAAATTCGAACCGGTAAACCACCGCGTATTTTGGGACGAATTAGAGGGAGAAGAAAGTAGCCAGGAAGAACGATTAGAAGATGAAAGAGAGCGAGTTGATGACGAGGCAGACGAGTCGTCTTGCCAACTCCAACAGGAACTTCAGCTATCTACACAAGGGGAAAGGTCATCAGAGGCTTCATATCAACCAGAGGACGATCCAGAGCCTGAAACTGCTTCTACTGCCGTAAGCTCTACTCAGGATAGAGACTTGGTCTTGGCAGGACATACTCGATGGGCATATTCCCCGCCTATGTCTTTTCAGAGTGTAATGGGAAATCTCGACTCGCCACCTATTCGAGACAGAAATGCCTCCAACAATGAATCACCGGTTGGGAGTACTCAAAGATCGAATGGCCCATGGGAACAGCCCCCCGGTACAATTTCTGATTCTCAGCCCGAGCTCGTTATTGCGAGCACGCAGCCCTCCTCTCCTTCGTGGGTATGGAAGACTGTTGAAAATCTGCTGGAGAAATCACATGCAGCTTCAGCTCAAACAGAGATAGACGAAATTCGAAGCCTTGTGATACCATCGTCAAGTGCAGATTCTGATCTCGATCAGCGAAAAGATATAAAACCTTTTCAAGCGACCTTATCAGGCCACCTATCGTCCACATCCACACCAGAGAAGGCGCGCAATTCTGGGCCAGCTTTGAAGAGTAGAAGCTTCAACATTCTCTCGCAAGAGCAAATGCTACCTTTAAAGAGGAAAGAAGCGTCTCTTCTTTGTACGAATATATCGTCATCTGTTGCGTTGGACATAGATGCTGCAACAATATCTACCACCAAAGAAATTATGAGCAAGTCCTCGAAGAGAATATGCTTGTCAGAATGCCAGACACAGGGGCTTCAAATTGGTGCAGCGCCACAAACCTATGTAGAGTATTCCCAGGCGGTGGCATCTTGCAATGTGGAAAGTAGTATAATGGAACTCCTTGTTGAGGAGGAATCAAACATTCGTGAGCCTCGAGTTGATGCTTCTCGCATAGAAAATAGCCGGTCTACCCCCTCTTCACGCATCTCATCTAGCAAAGCAACTGAAGTTGCGACTCCTTGCTCTTCATCTCCGACATCTCTCTGGGCCAATATTCTTGAGGTGCGACCGCCACCACCTAAAACTTCCCAGAAAGCTCTTAAGCCGGAGAATTTGATCACGACTTCTCTTCAACAATTTGTTCATAAATTTCCAGCTGATAGTATCTACCAACCAGAAAGACAGGCTCGAGAGCTTCGTCCAATGGAAAGAGGTTATTGGTTAGTCACCTCACAGGCATGGGATGCACGAGTCAAAAGGTCTTTCTGGTGTTATGTTGCTGCTTTTGTCAACAAGGGCCACGGAGGCTGGGGGATGTGGTCCGTAAGAGACGAGGATTTCAAGAGCATAAGGGTTTATTGCTGGGGAATTACAGTAAGACATGTTTACCTTCTTCTACACATTTCTAGTGGGAACAAAATAAAGGGAACAGGCGCTCGGTGGATAGATGGGAGAGGTGAGGATATTATTACAATGCCATCAGCAATCAGACTCTGAGACTTATCTTCTGTTTGCATACATTATGACGCTAGATATCGATACTCAATCCACTGGTACTTCCTTCATCTTTGCTTCTGATATTTTTAGTGATATTTCAAAATCGTGCCAAGTCTCATGTTAGAAATTCACGTACTAATCATTAGTATGCGCGACTTTGTTGCTCACCAACCCATGGTTAATAGGCTACAAATGCTATTTCTTTGAACTCTAAATAGTCATAGAAACCAAGTTAAATTGGGTATCAGCTTCATGAACTTGGGTTCATTCATCCTAATGCACAGCCATGATAAGCATCTGGCACAAGATGCGTGGGAATCTTCATCCACTAGACCAAATTTTGGTGATTGACCTGCACGCTCTACTGTGTAGTCTCTTTATCATTCTTTCTTAAAGCAGCATGTCGGTTCAACAGACACAATACTTGTTCGGAGAAACTATTATCCTCTAATATTTCGCCTTTGTTGGCCTTGCCATTGTCCTATTCACTCCATGCCCACATGTTGTTTTCCAATACACATGACCACTTAAGTGAATAGTAAATTTCACACTAAGAGAATGGAGGCCACTAACCCCAGTCTCCGAGAATTCGTCTTTCTCTTTACTGCAACTATCAACATACCCTTCCCAATTTCGGACAACGAATAATTGAACAACGCCAAAATGTCCTCAAGTCAATATAAGAAGACTACAGATCTTCCCATTCGGGCCAAGATGCTTAAACTTCTGTACGTGGATGGAGAGCTACCTGAAAATGATTCAATAGTCAATATGTTCTGTGGTCAAAGTGTAAGTCACAACTGTCCATTTTGATCATCACTTCTGGAGCGCGGCATTTAGTATATTTGATTATACGTGTGCCACTACTAATAAGCTTCTATAGCATACTCTCCAAGTCATTGCCCTCCGAAAGCTACTGCCATTGTTCAAAACCAAACTTATTGAAATAGATGTTAATATTCAAGGATGCATTGAGCATATTTTTGCTGAAAACATTGAACACTTCAATGCCGTTCATCAGACAGCTACACTCATTGCTGAGATGAAGCTGTGTGAGCAGCGGGCAGTCACTGCACCTCCTTTCCCGAGCGCAATGACGAGCCCAAATCTGAACAACAGTCAAAATGAATCGTTCCAGTCATTTAAGTCCTTGGAAAGCCTTCGTACTCGAACCGCTTCATCCAGTGTAGGTTTTTCTCTTCTTTTTTCACAACTACTACACTACAAGAAAGACAATTTATCTTTTTTAAAACTGGTGACAGAGAAACTCACATTTATATCTAGAGCTCTGCCAACCGTCGTCATCTTGCGGACACCAACACGGACACTTCTCGATTCCTAAGTAGCTCATCGCTTATTCCCCGCCCAATGACCAGCCACAAGATCGTTTTCCAAACTACCCGCTACGCACGCATTGGGCTCAACCTCGAGGCAGCTAATTCCATAGTTCTCCAATATGCCGAGCACGCTGAAAATATCCTCCTTCGACAGGAGATTGCCATTCTCCAAGCTGAGCAAATCAATCGCAAAGTTCGCGTTAAGCAAGCTGAGAAGGAGGCCAAAGCGCAAGAGAAGCAAGCTGCGAAAGATGCAAAGTCAACCCGTCGCGGACAGCAACGCAATGCTAGCACAGCTAACGTCGCGCGTGTCGATGATGCTAGTGTTCGAGCTCATATGTACAGCAATATTTTCACACCCACTCCCGTGGCTAAGAGAACCACGGAGGGTGGAAATTCTCAGATGTACGGTAACCTCTTCAAAACCAAAGACATACGAGATAGTGAGATTTGAAACCACTATCGGCGGTTATCTTTTGCTAGAAGTTTTCTTGTGGACATATTACTATTTCTATATTTGAGATATGATCTCCGCTAACGTTTTGGGTTTTTGTGTTGGATAGGTATGCAGATACTGCAGATATGATTGTGGCTCCGCCATATGTTGGTCTCGGTTACTAAGACAACAATAATCGATGCACCCAAGATTACATAAAGTTTGAGCGTCTATGAATCCAACGCTATGAACTTGAATACCTTAGTCCGAAAGACTCAAATGGGAACGTATTTGGTGGATCTGCTGGAAGGAGGCCATTATTTCCTGAAGGGGGGTTTAGGACTTGCCGACTTTTCAAGGCGCTGGAACTTACTTCACTCTTTTCAAGCTCTATCATGTTTTGAAAGCAGTGTTTAGTGAGTCGGGAATCATTGGAACTCCTAATCGCAATTGTATTTAAACACCACAAGTGAGAATATGGGGGTTTTCAACGGGACCAATTGAGTATACTTGGCTAGTGACAGTGAGACATTATACCACTAGTCAAAAAATTAACAACTTTGTGAGTCTAGTAGTCGAGTGTAAGAGACACCATAAAACCAACACTGTCGAATGATTGCTGCTAATTATTCTGATGATTCCTTGAAGACTGGAGCGTGAGTCAACTATTGAGCAGTCTTAATGTGTTATGGCTCATGCACACTTTGAGTACTACTTTTTGAAAACCTCTATGCGGGCTACCATTAGATGGAATGTTTGAAGTTGATAATAGACTGTGTCTCCCAGTTTTATAGCACTATATTAATGACTAGTATTAGGGTAGCCAGTGCAGAAATCAGCCTAATACTGCCTAAGAGGAGGTAAGTAGTTTTTGAAAAAGAATAAGCGAATTTAGTAGTGCAATGCAGAAATTTGAACACTGAACTGAAAGAAAAAGCACTAGTACTACAAGCATGAATAGAACTTATTCGCAATTATAATTCATTGCTAGTCACATCGTCAGGTACCGTAACAGGCCACCCAGATAAAAATTTGACGCACATCATTTTCCATTGATGCCGCGTCGCCGTCGACCTTTTCGGTCAACCACTAAGTATCGAAGGGCAATAAGCCAGCTCCAAAATGCCAATTCTCCATGTTACTCCAACAAGATCATTGCCTCCATGTTCAAAATGAAGGGCTGGTACGCTGCCTGAAAACTATAAACCACAATGCGAAACCCAGTAAGCAAAACCTGCTCCCGGTATATGTGCAGAATCCTATCTCGCCGATGATAGGATGGGGAATTAAAAACGCCGTCGTTGAATGCATGATATCGAGTCTTGTGATGATGGTGAAGTTAAAGAACGAAATTTTGTGTCGGATAGCCGGCTTTAATGTAAAACTGGTAGCATTAAGCCAGGCATAAAATAATGTGAAAGTCATTATGCATTATGTAACAGAGGAGTAGGTCGAACTAGCCAGATCCATCCACAGGAACGGATCCTACATTTTGTGCTCGTCCCCAACCGGAGTTGCGGTATTCCCGTCGTTGCTCTGACTGACTGTCAGGTGTACTGCTACCATTTCGATGCGTGTATGGGGATGGAGCCTCAAGATCTTGGCCTTGCCATTGCTCGAGTGGTGCAGTTTGATTGCTAGATCCAGGATGAACGGGATATGGATTTTGCACATGGCGAACGCTACTTTCCTTTTGCCAGGCATGGGTTTGAGCTGAATCGGTATCGACTCGAGTTACAACTGGTGCCAAGGCTCGATCTTTGTTCGAACGCCCACCGGGTGAGACATCGGAAGCTTCGACTTGGTGTTTTGGTCCACCAATAGAACCTAGATCTCCATAGCGCTTGAGGATCTCTTTTGTGGTAATCTCACCTCCATTCTGAAAAAGCGAAGTGTCGGCTAAAATCGATTGGAGATCCTCAGGAATCTAAAAATCAGATCAGTCACGTCACAGTGAACCTACTATGCAAGAAGTAACTCACCTCACACATCTGATCATTATACTCTATAAGGGCGTGAACGACCTCAATCGCAAGGAAATTGTCGTCACCGAGACCGACCTTGGTGTTGGAATAGAGAATGTTAGGGGC
>Ga0247804_10000430_pt1 | contig 19398 bp, 23 predicted proteins | sample UWRJL029104C1_FD_181142 | JGI IMG/M metagenome (GOLD analysis project Ga0247804, IMG submission 181142) | Plant litter microbial communities from Arlington Agricultural Research Station in Wisconsin, United States - UWRJ-L029-104C-1 | ecosystem: Environmental > Terrestrial > Plant litter >...
CGATTCACCATGCCGCAGCCGCCCCACTCGACCCAGCGCGCACCGCCCTTGGCGTTCGGCTGCCAGACGTCCATCTCGGCGCTCGGCTCGGTGAAGGGGAAGTAGTTGGGGCGCAGGCGGATCTGGGCGCCATCGCCGAACATCGCGCGCGCGAGGTGCTCGAGCGTGCCGCGCAGGTGCGCCATCGTCAGGCCCTTGTCGATGGCGAGGCCCTCGAGCTGGTGGAAGACCGGGGTGTGGGTCGCATCGAGCTCGTCGGTGCGGTAGACCTTGCCGGGCGCGACGACGTACACCGGCAGGTCGCGCTCGAGCAGCGACCTCATCTGCACCGGGCTCGTGTGGGTGCGCAGCAGGAGGTGCGAGTCGACGGGATCGACGAAGAAGGTGTCCTGCATCGCGCGGGCCGGGTGGTCCTCGTCGAAGTTCATCGAGTCGAAGTTGAACCACTCGTTCTCGAGCTCCGGGCCCTCGGCGACCTCCCACCCCATCGCGACGAAGATGTCGCTCATCGTGTCCATGAGCAGGGAGAGCGGATGCCGCGCCCCGGCGCGATGCCGCGTGGCCACCGCCGTGACGTCTACGGCCTCGGCCTCGAGTCGCGCCGCCTCCTCGGCGACGGCGAGCTGCGCCTCGCGCTCGGCGACGGCAGCGCCGACCCGCGCCTTGGCCTGCCCGACGAGCTTGCCCGCCGCGGCCTTCTGGTCGTTCGGCACGGACTTCATGGCTCCGCTGAGTTTCGCGAGTGCCGAGGACTCCCCCGTGTGCTCGTTGCGGGCCGCCTTCAGCTCCGCAACGGTCGTCGCCGCCGCGATCGCTGCGAGGGCGGCATCCGTGACATCGCTGACGGCCTGTTCGGTGATCTGGGGGGTCTCTGACACAATCGTCGAGTTTAGCGCCCTAGCTGGGATCCCCGGATCGCGGTGGCTGGCCTGCGCCGGGTTCGGGCGGCAGCTTCGACGCCCCCGACATGCCGGCGCCACCGAGCTGCGCCACGATCCGCTCCACCCGCCTCGCCTTGAAACCGCCGCTTCCGCTCGCGGTGCGCTTCGCGACGATGCGCGCGACGGTCGAGAGGCTGAAGTTCACGAGCAGGTACACCACGAGCACAACGAAGAAGAAGGTGAAGAGGTAGCGGCTGCCGAAGGTGACCGGGTTCTGGCGGAGCCCGATGTTGAGCAGCTCCTGGTATCCCACGATCGACGCGAGCGACGTGTCCTTCAAGAGCACGACGAGCTGCGCGATGATGATCGGCAGCATCTGGCGGAACGCCTGAGGGAACTCGATGAGGAACCGCACCTTGAGGGGTGTGAGCCCGATCGCGAGGCCGGACTCGCGCTGCCCCTTGTTGAGCGACGCGATTCCCGACCGCAGCGCCTCGCCGATGACCGCGCCGTTGTAGACCGCGAGGGCCGCAACACCGGCCCAGAACTGCCCGGTCGAGAAGACGAGCAGGGTGAAGAACATCATGAGCAGCACGGGCATGCCGCGCAGGAACTCGATGAGCACCACCGCCGGGATGCGGATGATGGCCAGTCGTGCGGTGCGCGCCATCGAGAGCAGGATGCCGATCACGATGGCGAGGACGGCGGCCACACCGGCCATCTGCAGGGTGGCCGTGAGACCGCGGCCGATGGTGCGCCAGAACGCCACATCGAGCAGGATGTCCCAGCGGACCGGGTCGAGGATGCCCGGCTGCGCCACGCCGCCGGCGTTGACCCGGGGGGCGGCGAGGAACATGACGATGGCCGCTAGGCCGGCTGCGATGAGCAGGGTCGCGATGATCGAGACGATGAGGGAGAGACGGCGGGCGCGGGGGCCGGGGACGTCGTAGAGCACACTGGTCATCGCGTCAGCGCTACCTTTCGTTCGAGGTGTCCGGCGAACTGTCCGAGCGGGACCGTGATCAGGAGATAGAAGACGGCAACCGCGACCAGGATCGTGATCGTGGCGTCTCCGTTGAACTGGATGACCTGGCGCGACACGGCCACGAGTTCCAGCACTGCGAACCCGGCAGCGACCGAGGTGTTCTTGGTGAGCGCGATGATGACGTTGATGAGCGGTGGGATCACCGATCTGACCGCCTGCGGCAGCACCACGAGGGAGACGGTCTGGGTGAAGTTGAAGCCGATTGCGCGAGCGGCCTCGGCTTGGCCGACGGGAACGCCATTGATGCCCGACCGGATCGCCTCGGCGACGAATGGTGAGGTGTACAGGGTCAGACCGATCGTGGCGAAGGTCACGTAGTCGAAGCGGATGCCGAGCTGCGGGAGCACAAATGCGCAGAAGAACAACACGAGGGTGAGCGGGGTGTTGCGCAGGAGCTCCGTGTAGACGGTGGCGAAGACCCGAAGCGCCGCGACCGGCGAGATGCGCATCGCGGCGATGAGCGTGCCGATGACGAGCGCACCGATGCCGGAGACGACGAGGAGACGCAGCGTCATCAGAAAGGCATCGACGAAACTCGGAAGGTTCTCGATGATGGCGTCCACAGGTCTCCTGTCGGGATGGGGCGATCCGGGAGACGGCCCGCCCGGTGTACCGGGCGGGCCGTCTCAGGATTGGTGCTTAGTAGCGGTCGACCGTCGGTGCGTCCGGCAGTGGCAGCACAGTGCCGGCCGTTGCCTCCCACGCGTCGGCCCAGGTGCCGTCCTCGAACGCCTCTTCGAGCACGTCGTTGATGAAGTTACGGAACTCGGTGTCCTCGAGCGCGAGACCGATGCCGTAGGGCTCCTCGGTGAACGGTGCGCCGACAACCTCGAACTCGCCACCGCTCTGGTCGGCGAGTCCACCGAGGATGACGTTGTCCGTGGTGACGGCAACGACCTGGCCGGAGCTCAGCAGCGGCAGGCACTCGGAGTAGCCACCGAGCGCGGTGATCTGGTCCGTGTACTCCGCGATGTTCTTCTCGGAGGTGGAACCGGCGACCGTGCAGACCGCCTGGCCGGCGAGGTCTTCGGGTCCGGCGATGCCGTCGGGGTTGCCCGCAAGCACGAGCAGGTCCTGACCAGCGTTGTAGTACGGGCCTGCGAAGGAGATGACTTCCTTGCGGGCGTCGTTGATCGTGTACGTCGCCACGACGATGTCGACCTCACCGGACTGGATGAACGGTTCGCGGTTCGCGGACTGCGTCTCGGTCCAGGTGATGCCCGACTCCTCGATACCGAGCTTGGCAGCGATGAGCTTGCCGATCTCGACGTCGAAGCCCTGGGGGTCGCCGCTTGCGTCGACGAGACCGAACAGCGGCTGGTCGTACTTGGTGCCGATCGTGATCGCGCCAGCCTCGTTCAGCGCTGCCATGGTCGTTCCCGCTTCGAACTCGACCTCTTCGACAGGGGCGGTCTCGGGCGCAGTCTCCGCGCCCGAATCGGTGCAGGCCGACAGGCCGAGCACGCCAATTGCCGCAATGGCCGAGATCATCAGGCTTTTTTTGAGCCGCATGGTTTCCTCCTGGTGCTGTGTTGCTTAGCCCACCGGTTAGTGGGTAAGGATTTTGGAGAGGAAGTCCTTCGCCCGGTCGGATGACGGGTTGGTGAAGAAGTCCTCAGGGTCCGATTCCTCGACGATCTCGCCGTCGGCCATGAAGAGGATTCGATCCGCAGCCTTCCGCGCGAATCCCATCTCGTGGGTGACGACGACCATCGTCATTCCGTCGTTCGCGAGCCCGACCATGACGTCGAGCACCTCGTTGATCATCTCGGGGTCCAGCGCCGAGGTCGGCTCGTCGAAGAGCATGACCTTCGGGTCCATGGCGAGGGCACGGGCGATCGCCACGCGCTGCTGCTGGCCGCCGGACAGCTGGGACGGCATCTTGGCTGCCTGGTTGGCGACGCCGACGCGGTCGAGCAGCTCCATGGCGCGCTTGGTGGCGTCGGCCTTCGAGCGCTTGCGCACATTGAGCTGTCCGAGGGTGACGTTCTCGAGCACGGTCTTGTGGGCGAAGAGGTTGAACGACTGGAAGACCATCCCGACGTCTGCGCGGAGCCGCGCGAGCGCCTTGCCCTCAGCGGGGAGGATGCTCCCGTCGATCGTGATGGTGCCGTCGTCGATCGTTTCGAGGCGGTTGATGGCACGGCAGAGCGTCGACTTGCCTGAGCCACTCGGGCCGATCACGACGACGACCTCGCCCTTGTGGATGGTCGTCGTGATGTTCTTCAGAACGTGCAAGTCACCGAAGTGCTTGTTGACCTTGTCCACGACAACGAGAGGCTCCATGTTGATACCCAACCACACGAGTCAGGAGGCGGCAAACCAAATCAGCCGTTCTTGACCGGATTGAGACCGGTATTAACAGAGGCGTAACAATTGGGGAACTCCGGTCAGGAACGCTGGGCGAACGCCGTCTCGTAGAGGCAGACCGAGGCCGCGGTCGCGAGATTCATCGACTCGGCGTGGCCGTAGATCGGAACCATCACCGCGCGGTCGGCCAGCGCGAAGTGCTCATCGCTCAGCCCGCGGGCCTCGTTGCCGAAGAGCCAGGCCGTCGGACCGGCCAGGAGTCCGCTGTTGCGGGCCTCGAGCAGGTCGCCGCCCTTCACATCGGCGGCGAGCACCTGCATGCCGGCTCCGCGCACGCGGTCGAGCACGGTCTCGAGATCGACAGCGAGAGCGACGGGGAGGTGGAAGAGCGAGCCGGTCGTCGCGCGCACGACCTTCGGGTTGTAGAGGTCGACGCTGCGCCCGGTGAACACAACACCGTCGGCGCCCGCAGCGTCTGCCGCTCGGATGATCGTGCCCGCATTGCCGGGGTCGCGAACCTCCTCGAGCACGGCGAGCAGCTTCGGGCCGTCGTTGAGGATGTCCTTCAGCGAGGTCGGGAACTGGCGGCAGACGCCGATGATGCCCTGCGGCGTGACGGTGTCGGCCATCGAATCGAGCACATCCTCGGAGACGAACTCGATCTCGAGGTCGACCTCCGCCGCCTTCTCGGCGATGAGCGGATGCCGCTCGAGCGCCGTCGGCGTCGCGAACAGCTCGATGAGCAGTTCGGGTCGGTAGGTGAGCGCTTCGGAGACGGCCTGCGGACCCTCCAGGAGGAAGAGGCCGGTCTGCACCCGGGCATCCCTCTTGGCGAGCTTTGCCACGCCGCGAACGCGAGGGGAACGGGGGTTGTCGATCATGCTCCCGATGATAGGTGCTCGCGCCACGAGTGCAGCGTGCACCCCGCCGGTGAACGCACTCTTAACGCGCCTCGGTCGGCTGTTCGTCGTCCCGGTCGGCGTACCACTCGTGGAACTCCGAGCACCGACCGGCCTCGTCGAACCTGAGCAGCCAGAGGTTGTCGTACGCGGTGTCGATCTCCCTGGTGCCATCCGCGAAGAACACCGTGCGGCCGTGCACGACGACGAGTCCGGCGTCCATGGCGACGGGTTCATACTGCGCGTCGAAGTCGCTGAACCCGTACTCGTCCCGGTCGCGCAGCCACTCCCCAGTGATCGCTGCCGACCCACTCGCGCGCACGCCGAACGGGCGGTGCCACACGGCGTCCGTGCTCCAGAGGTCCTCGATCGCCGCGGGGTCGTAGGTGCGCCAGGCGGCGACGTACGCGTCGAGCCACTGCCGCACCGCGGCAATGGTGGGCGTTGCGGACGGGGTCGGATGCGTCTGCCACGACGGCAGATCGAGATCGGTCATCCCTCGACCATAGCCAGCAGCGGACAGCACGAAGGCCCCCGCACTCGCGTGCGGGGGCCTTCGAGAGGAGTGCTTACGCCGAGGCCTTCGCGTTCACGTCGGCGGGCAGTGCTGCCTTCGCCGTTGCGACGATTGCCGCGAACGTGGCCGGCTCGGTGACGGCGAGGTCCGCGAGGATACGACGGTCGACCTCGATGCCGGCAAGGTTGAGTCCCTGGATAAGGCGGTTGTAGGTCAGGCCGTTCGCGCGCGACGCAGCGTTGATGCGCTGGATCCACAGGCGACGGAAGTCACCCTTGCGGGCGCGGCGGTCGCGGTACGCGTAGACGAGCGAGTGAGTGACCTGCTCCTTGGCCTTGCGGTAGAGGCGCGAACGCTGACCACGGTAGCCCTTGGCGCGCTCGAGGATGACCCGGCGCTTCTTGTGAGCGTTGACTGCTCTTTTAACTCTTGCCATTATTTCGTTCCTAAACTCGTGGGTGGGCCGGCGTTACTTGCCGAGAAGCTTCTTGATGACCTTGGCGTCGGCTGGCGCGACGAGCTGGTCCTGGCTCAGGCGGTGCTTGCGCTGTCCCGACTTGACCTCAAGGTTGTGTCGCATTCCCGCCTGCTGCTTCTTGATCTTTCCGCTGCCGGTGAGCTTGAAGCGCTTCTTGGCGCCCGAGTGGGTCTTCTGCTTAGGCATCGTTATCCTCTTTCTGTGGTTTCTTCGGTGCAGCTTTCGCTGCGGCGGCTACCGCTGCGGCGCCGACTGCGCCGCCCTTCGGTGCCGGGGCTTTTGGTGTCGCCGGAGCCCTGGGGGCTGCGGGGGCCTTCGGCGCTGCGGCCTTCGGCGCGGCCGCCTTGGGGACCTCTGTCTTCGGGGCCTCCGTCTTGGGGGCTTCGACCTTCGGGGCTTCGGCCTTCGGGGCTTCTGCCTTCGGGGCCGGCGACTCGGCGGCGGCTGGTGCCGACTCCGTTGCCTTCACCGCTGCGGGCGTCGCCGCTGCAACCTTCTCGGCGGTGATGATCTCTGCGGCCGGCTGCTCCTCGAGCGGCGAGCGGGCGGGCTTGCTCGCCGCACGACGCTCCACGGCCTCGGCCTTGGCGGTCGCCTTCGTCTTGTGGGGCCCGATGACCATGACCATGTTGCGGCCGTCGATCGTCGGCGTCGACTCGACCGAGCCGAATTCCGCCACGTCTTCCGCGAACCGCTGCAGCAGACGCACACCCTGGTCGGGGCGCGACTGCTCGCGGCCACGGAACAGGATCATGGCCTTCACCTTGTCGCCGGCTGCGAGGAATCCCTCGGCGCGCTTGCGCTTGGTCTCGTAGTCGTGCACGTCGATCTTCAGACGGAACCGCACCTCTTTGAGGATGGTGTTGGCCTGGTTGCGACGCGCTTCTTTGGCCTTCTGGGCCTCTTCGTACTTGAACTTGCCGTAGTCCATGATCTTGGCGACCGGCGGTCGGGAATTGGGAGCAACCTCAACCAAGTCCAGATCGGCCTCCTGGGCAAGGCGAAGTGCTACATCGATGGCAACGACGCCGACCTGCTCGCCGCTGGGGCCAACAAGACGGACCTCCGGCACTCGGATGCGGTCGTTTGTACGGGGATCGCTGATGCGGAACTCCTTCAGTGCTTCGTGTGGCCACAACAGTCCGACGGTTGCCGGACGGCGACGAAGAGGAATTCACACAACGCGAACGCTGCGACACCCTATTGCTACCCGTTCGCAGCCCGATCCGACTGGTGTCGGATCACTGCGCAAACGCGGCGGGGTGTAACTACCCGGTAACCTTGAGAAGCGGTCGACGGGTGGGAGAATCTCCACTTTCGTGCCCGGGCATGCCCGGGAGCCTGCACAAGAATAGCAGACCCGATGAACTCCGGTCTACACGAGCCAGACGAGGAACACCCATGTCGGATATCGACGATTTTGCAGCCGACGAGACGAGGGACATCTCCGAGGTGCCCGCGGTCGAACTCATCAACACGGTCTCCGTGCATCTCATGAGTGCGGCGGCGGTCAAGCTCGGCCTCGCAGAGGGACCGGATGCGGCCGAGGACATCGATCTCGACGAGGCACGCAAACTCATCAACGCCCTCGCCGGGCTCGTCACCGCTGCGGCGCCTGACATCTCGAACAGCCACGCAAGGCCGCTGCGGGATGGGCTCCGCTCGCTGCAGCTCGCGTTCCGTGAGGCCTCGCACTTCCCCGACAAGCCAGGCGAGGGCCCAGGAGAGAAGTACACCGGCCCCGTCAACTGAACGCTGCCGAGCGGATCAGCTGTTCCAGTTCCAACGCACTGGGATACCGTGTTTGTGCGCCTCGTCGCCGAGCGTGGTGACGAAGGTCGCGAACTCGGCCCTCGTGGCAGCCGACGACACGTTGACGACCGTGCCAGGCGTCGCGGGCTCTTCGTTCGGCAGTGAGTCAGAGACGTAGAAGTCCCGCTCCGACCCCAGTTTCTCCTTGAAGAGCAACGGGTTGTGGAGCACGATGTTGATGGTCTTGCTGCCGTCGTTGATGCCTCCGCGTCGGAACAACGCCTTCACGATCGAGCTGCCGAGCGATCTACTGCCCACCGAGTTGTCGAAGATCCAGGCGGACATGCTGCGGATCTCCGGCCAGGTCACCACCTGCTGCAGGCTTGCAACCCACAAGCCCTCCGGTGCGAGCGAGACCTGAATCGTGCCGCCCTGCGAGCGGAGCAGGAGACCCACCCCAACAACGATCGCGAGGATTACGCCGAAGAAGATCACCAGCCCCCACACGGCGAAGTACGCCGATATTCCGAGCACGGCAGCACAGAACGCGGCGGAATACAGCGTCGTGTGCCATTGCTTGTCGGCACGCTTGATGTCGTAGCGGACCACGGCGATCGCGCCCGGCGCCGCTTCTTCATTCGCCTTGGCCATCTATGAATCCTCACCTTCGCTCGGTGCGTGTCAGCCTAGCGGGCGAGGGCGACCTCGCCGGCTCCGAGCCCGAAGTGCTCGACGATGAGGCTCGAGGCGTCGAATCCGCTCACCTCGGCGATGGGCCAGACATGGCCACCTTCGGCGATCGTCACGAGGGTGAGGGCGGCATCCGCAGCACACTCCTGCCAGGTCGCCGTTGTCACCGCTCCCTCGATGGTCGAGACCGGTTCGGGCAGGCAGTCGTCACGACCCGCCCAGTAGTCGACGGCATCCTGTACCGAGGCGTTGATCCAGGAACCGAATCTCGCCGCGGTGCGTTCGTTCGTCGCACCACCGGCGTATGGCACTGTCGCGTCGGCGGTACCGTGCACGAGGAGCACCGAGGTCGTGGTCGGTGCCTCGCACCGCTCGACGTTGAGCGCGCCACCGACGACCGCGATCCCCGCGACGATGCCTCCAACCTCGCACGCGAGTCGGTTCGCGAGCATGCCGCCGTTGGAGAAGCCCGCGACGAAGATGCGCTCCGCGTCGACGGGATGCGCCGTCGAGACATCGGCGATGAGTGTGGTGATGAAGCCGACATCGTCGATGCCCGTGGCGACCGGCGCGCCACAGCAGACGCCGGCGTTCCAGGAGTACTCGCCGGGGATCTCGGCAGCCTGGGTGCCCTGCGGGTACGCCACGATGAAGCCGTTGGCGTCGGCCAGCGCGCTCATGCCCGTCGCGATCTCCGCACGCTCGGCACTGCCGCCGGCGCCGTGCAGGACGAGCACGAGTGGCAGCGGTGCATCGGTGTCTGCCCGCGCCGGCACCTGCAGCCTGTACGTGCGCTCGATGCCATCCACCATGATCATCGAGACCGCGGCGGTGCCCGCCGCGACCACCACCGGCGCGTCGACACCCGCCACGGGGGTCGAGACGACGGCTGCGCAACCGCTCGCGGCGAGAGCGAGACCGACGATGCCCGCGAGCGCGCCGAGGAGGGCGGCGGTATGCCGCGACCGTCGGGAGCGGGCGCTCGTCATCCGGTCATTGTATGCAGGCTTTCAGCCCGCGGCGACCAATCGCACGGTCATCGAGTCGACGTGTGTCGCGATGACCTCGCTGCGCGACCATGCGTCCTGCAGCCCAGCGAGCAGGGCGTCGAGTTGCGGCCGGGACAGCCCGTCGATGAGGGTGAGGCGCACCACCAGCTCCGGACCGGCGAGACGTGCGTCCGGGTCGCCCGGGGCGAGCGCGACGGCACGGACGGCCGGCTCGTTCGCGGCAGCCGCGGCAATGGCGTCGAGCACCGCCTCGTCGAGGTGGCTCGGCACCCACGGGATCGACTGTGCGATCGCCCACAGGGCCGGCCGGCGCAGCACGAACTCGCTCTCCGAGGTCGGATCGATGACGACGAGGTCCGTGTGCTCGCTCGCGGCAGCGAGCGCGATGCGCACGGCATCGGCCGGCACGGGGCGCGCGATGGGATTCCAGGCGGACATGGCCGCGACCGAGCTGAAGACCGGCAGCACGTTGCGCCCGTCTGGGGCCGTGACCGTCACGATCGACAGCTCCTGCGTCTTGTCGACGAGGTGGCCGTGCTCGCCGATCTCCGACTCGCCGAGGGTTGCGAGGAGCGGGATGAGGAAGCGCGACTCGCGCACCTCGTCGACGACTGCCGCGGCATCCAGTTCGCCTGCCCGGAATCGGCGAAGCGCCTCCATGAGCTGTGCGGGAGCTGAGCCGTCGTCGTCGGCACTCGTGTTGGGTTCGAAGTGCCGCCCGGACCACGGGGTGCCCGCCGAGTCGGCGCCGCCGTGGTGGTGCTCACTCATCAGTCGCTGGCGACGTCGAGGGCCTCTTCGAGCGTGAACGCCTTCGCGTAGAGGGCCTTGCCGACGATGGCGCCCTCGAGGCCGTATGGCACCAGGGCACGCAGCTCGGCGATGTCGTCGAGACTCGAGACGCCGCCAGAGGCGATCACGGGCTTCTCGGTGCGCTCCATGACCTGCTGCAGCAGTTCGACGTTCGGGCCCTTGAGGGTGCCGTCCTTCGTGACATCCGTCACCACGTACCGGCTGCAGCCCGCCCGCTCGAGGCGCTCGAGCACGGTCCAGAGGTCGCCGCCCGCCTGTGTCCAGCCACGGGCGGCGAGGGTCGTGCCGCGCACGTCGAGCCCGACGGCGATGGCCTCGCCGAACTCGGCGATGACATGGGCTGCCCACTCCGGGTTCTCGAGAGCGGCCGTTCCGAGGTTGATGCGCTTGGCACCGGTCGACAGGGCGGCCTCGAGGCTCGCGTCATCCCGAATGCCCCCTGAGAGCTCGATGTTGACACTCCGCGGGGTGTTGCGGATGACCTTCTCGATGACGTTGCGGTTGTTGCCCCTGCCGAATGCGGCGTCGAGGTCGACGAGGTGGATCCACTCGGCCCCAGCCTTGACCCACTCGTTGGCGGCGTCGATCGGCTCGCCGTAGCTCGTCTCCGTGCCGGCCGCGCCCTGGGTGAGGCGCACGGCCTTGCCGCCGGCGACGTCGACCGCCGGGAGAAGGGTGAGACCCGGTGACCTGCTGAACTCGCTCATTGCCGTACATTCCCTCCGGTGCCGTTGCGGCACACAAACACTCGATAGTACAGGCAAGCTCTCAGAGGGATTTCAGCCAGTTGCGGAGCAACCGGATGCCGGGCTCCCCTGACTTCTCCGGGTGGAACTGGGTGGCCGTGAGCGGGCCGTTCTCGACGGCGGCGAGGAATCGACCGCCGTGGTCTGCCCAGGTCAGCAGCGGTCGAGGGAACGGCGGCTGCACGTCGAGCGTCCACTCCTGGGCGGCATACGAGTGCACGAAGTAGAAGCGCTCATCCCGGATGCCGTCGAACAGCACGGTGTTCTCGGGCGATTCGACGGTGTTCCAGCCCATGTGCGGCAGCACCGGGGCACGGAGCTCGGTCACGCTGCCCGGCCACTCGCCGAGACCCGGTGCCTCGTTCCCCCGCTCGACACCCTGCTCGAACAGCACCTGCATGCCGACACAGATGCCGAGCACCGGGCGGGAACCGGTGAGGCGTCGCTCGATGAGCGCCGCCCCGTTGACGGCGCTGAGGGACGCCATGACCGCGGAGAACGACCCGACACCGGGCACGAGCAGCCCGTCGGCGGCCGCGACACGATCGCGATCGGCGGTGAGCTCGACCCTGGCACCTGCGAGCTCGAGCGCCTTGGCGGCCGAGTGCACGTTGCCCGAGCCGTAATCGAGCACAACGACGGATGGAGCGGTCACTGCTACAGCGCACCCTTGGTCGACGGGATGCCGGTCACTCGCGCGTCGGGCTCGACGGCCATGCGGAACGCACGCGCGAAGGCCTTGAACTCCGCCTCGGCGATGTGGTGCGGGTCGCGCCCGCCGAGGACCGTCACGTGCACGGTGAGCCCGGCGTTGAAGGCGATCGCCTCGAAGACGTGGCGCACCATGGAACCCGTGAAGTGTCCGCCGATGAGGTGGAACTCGAATCCCGCCGGCTCGCCGGTGTGCACGAGGAACGGCCGGCCCGAGACATCCACGACGGCCTGCACGAGGGCCTCGTCGAGCGGCACGAGGGCGTCGCCGTACCTGGAGATGCCCGACTTGTCGCCGAGCGCCTGGCGGATCGCCGTGCCGAGCGCGATGCCGATGTCCTCGACGGTGTGGTGCACGTCGATCTCGATGTCGCCGCTCGCCTTCACGGTGAGGTCGACGAGGGAGTGCTTCGCGAACGCCGTCAGCAGGTGGTCGTAGAACGGCACCGACGACGAGACGTCGGCGATCCCGGTTCCATCGAGGTTGATCGAGAGGTCGATGCTCGACTCACTCGTCTCGCGCTGCACACGCGCCACACGGGGCTGACTGCTCATGGGTCAATTCTAGCGAGGCGGCGCCTCAGCGTTCCGGCCGCGCCCCGAGCTCCGCGAGGGCGTCGAGGAAGACCGTCGTCTCCCACTCGGTGCCGGCGGTGACCCGCAGGTGATTCGGGATGCCGACATCCCGGATCAGCACCCCTCGCGCGAGCAGCGCCTCGAACGTCGCGCCCGGGTCGTCGACGCCGCCGAACATGACGAAGTTGGACCAGCTCGGCAGTGGCGTGTAGCCGAGCGCCGGGAGCTCCGCGATGATCCTGTCGCGCTGGGCACGGATGTCGTCGACCATCGCGAGCATCTCCGGCGCGTGCCGCAGGGCGGCGACCGCGGCAGCCTGCGTGAGCGCCGAGAGGTGGTACGGCAGCCGCACGAGGCGGAGCGCGTCGGCGATCGCGGGATCCGCTGCGAGGTAGCCGACGCGCGCACCGGCGAAGGCGAAGGCCTTGCTCATGGTGCGCGAGACGATGAGCCGCTCGCGTCCCTCGAGCAGCGTGAGCGCCGATGGAACGTCGTCGGGGGCGAACTCGGCGTAGGCCTCGTCGACCACCACGATCCCCGTGGTCGCCGCGTAGGCGGCCTCGATGGTCTCGAGCGCGAGCGGCGTGCCGGTCGGGTTGTTCGGCGAGCAGAGGAAGACGAGGTTCGGCTGGGTGCGCTCGATCCACTCGACGACGGACTCCGGGGAGATGTCGTAGTCGGCATCCCGCTCCCCCGCGATCCAGGTCGTGCCGGTGCCCGCGGCGATGATGGAGTGCATCGAGTAGGTGGGCGGGAACCCGAGCACACTGCGGCCGGGGCCGCCGAACGCCTGCAGGATGTGCTGCAGCACCTCGTTCGAGCCGTTGGCAGCCCAGATGTGCCCGGCGCCGAGCCCGTGCCCGTGCCCGAGATAGCCCGCCAGCGCCTGCCGAAGCACGGTGAACTCGCGATCGGGGTAGCGGTTCACCGAGAGGATGCTGTGCGCGAGCGACTCGACGATGTCCTGGGCCACCGCCTCGGGGATCGCGTGGGTGTTCTCATTGACATTGAGCGCGACGCGCACGTCGAGCTGCGGGGCTCCGTACGGCACGAGGCCGCGGAGATCGTCGCGGATGGGGAGGTCGGAGAGTTCAGCCACCCGGCAATCGTACCGATCGCCGCGGCGGTCGAACGCTCGACGCCGACTGCTAGAAGCCGAGGCGACCGAGCTGCTTGGCGCTGCGCTGCCACTCCTTCGCGACCTTGACGCGCATCGAGAGGAACACCTGCTTGCCGACGAGCTTCTCGATCTCGTGCCGGGCGCGTGCTCCGACATCCTGCAGCCGCTCCCCTTTGTGGCCGATGATGATGCCCTTCTGGCTGTCGCGCTCGACGAACAGGTTGGCATAGATCTCGACGAGGTCCTTGTCGTCGCGCTCCACGATGTCGTCGATGGTGATCGCGATCGAATGCGGCAGTTCGTCCTGCACACCCTCGAGCGCCGCTTCGCGGATGAGTTCGCTGATGCGCGATTCGAGGCCCTCGTCGGTGACGGCGTCGAGCGGGTAGAGCGCCTCGGAGACCGGCATGAGCGAGATGAGCTGGGTCATGAGGGTGTCGAGCTGGATGCGACTCGTCGCGGAGATCGGGATGATCGCCTCCCAGTCGTCACGGAGCGCCGAGACGGCGAGCAGCTGCTCGGCGACCGCGGGCCTCGACGCCGCGTCGATCTTGGTGACGATCGCCACCTTCTTGGCGCGCGGGAAGGAATCGAGCTGTTCGCTGATGAAGCGGTCGCCGGGGCCGAGCTTCTCGTTCGCGGGGAGGCACAGTCCGACGACATCGACGTCGCCGAGGGTGTCCTGCACGATGCTGTTGAGTCGCTCGCCGAGCAGCGTGCGCGGCCGGTGCATGCCAGGGGTGTCGACGAGCACGAGCTGCCCGTTCTTCTGGTGCACGATGCCCCGGATGGCGCGGCGCGTGGTCTGGGGCTTCGACGACGTGATCGCGACCTTCTCCCCCACCAGTGCGTTCGTCAGGGTCGACTTGCCGACGTTCGGTCGGCCGACGAACGAGACGAAGCCCGCCCGGAATCCTGCGTCGCTCGGTGTGCTCATTGCTGGGTTCCTGTCGTGCCGGGTGGGGTGGTCTCGTTGCCTGCGGCATCCCGAGGGGTGAAGGTGGATTGCGCGTCGATGAGCGCCTCGTCGCGCTCGACGAGCACTGTGCTGAGCCGGCGACGCCTGCCCTCCGTGCGGTCGGCGCGGAGGATGAGGCCCGAGACCGTCGCCGTGCTGCCGGCGACGGGCAGGCGACCGAGCGCCTTGGTGAGCAGGCCGCCGACCGAGTCGACCTCGTCGTCGTCGAGCTGGAGCCCGAACAGGTCGCCGAGCTCGTCGACGGGCAGTCGCGCGCTCACCCTGAACACGCCGCCGCCCAGATCCTCGTACTCGGCGATGTCGTTGTCGTACTCGTCGGAGATGTCGCCGACGAGTTCTTCGATGATGTCCTCGAGTGTCACGAGGCCGGCGATCCCGCCGTACTCGTCGACGACCATCGCGAGGTGGTTGGAGGAGAGCTGCATGGCGCGCAGGAGGCTGTCGGCCTTCTGCGACTCTGGGGCGAACACCGCGGCCCGCGCGACCTCGGAGACGGCGATGCCGTCGACGCCGAGGGGCTGTTCATAGATGAGTCGCGACAGGTCGCGCAGGTAGAGCACTCCGAGCACCTCGTCGATGTCCTCGCCGATCACCGGGATTCGAGAGACGCCGGAGCTCAGGAAGAGCCCCATCGCCGTGTCGATCGATGCGGTGCCGTCGATAGTGATCATGTCCGTGCGCGGCACCATGATCTCGCGCGCGACGGTGTCGTTGAACTCGAAGATCGAGTGGATGAGCTCGCGGTCGTCCTCTTCGAGCACATCCAGCTCGGTCGCCTCGTCCACCATGCTGAGGAGCTGCTCCTCGCTCGAGAAGGTCGCGGTCTTCGGGCGGCCCGGCGTGACCCGGTTGCCGATCGCGACGAGGGCGTTGGCGATGGGGCCGAGGGAGAGCCGGATGCCGCGGACGAGCGGCGCCGCGAAGGCGATGATGCCGCGCGCGTGCGCGCGGCCGACGCTGCGCGGGCTCGAGCCGACGAGCACAAACGATGCGGCCGTCATGATGAGCGCGGAGAAGAGGAGGGCGAGCCACCAGTCGGTGATCGCGTAGGCGAAGGAGAGCGACACGAGCACCGCGGCGGTCGTCTCGGAGACGACGCGCATGAAGTTGATCGCGTTGACGTGGGCGCCCACGTCGTTGGAGATCGCGAGGAGGGAGGCTCGCGAACGGCTCCGCGAGGCGACATCGACGAGATCGGTGCGGCTGAGCACCCCGAGCGCGGCGTCGACTGCCGCCAGCAGTCCGCCGAAGAGCACGAGGAGCACCGCAACGCTGACGAACAGCGGAACCATCATGCGATCAGCGCCGTCGCTCGGAGAGGGCGAAGCTCAGCAGGAGATCGCGCTGCAGGCCGAACATCTCCTTCTCCTCATCCGGCTCGGCATGGTCGAAGCCGAGCAGGTGCAGGAGGCCGTGCGTCGTGAGCAGCAGGAGTTCGTCCAGGGTCGAGTGGCCGGCGGTCTCCGCTTGCGCGATGGCGACCTGCGGGCACAGCACGATGTCGCCGAGGAGGCCGGCCGGGGTGATCGCGTCGTCGCTGCCGGGTCGCAGCTCGTCCATCGGGAAGCTCAGCACATCGGTGGGGCCGGGTTCGTCCATCCACTGCACGTGGAGCTGCTCCATGGCCGCCTCGTCGACGAGCACGATCGCGAGCTCGGCGTCCTGGTGCACGTGCAACTGGTCGAGCGCGTGGCTCACGAGTCGCTGGATCGTGGCCTCATCCACCGGGATGGTCGATTCGTTGTTGATCTCGACGGACATGTCAGCGCCCTCCCCGGCGGAAGGAGCGGTTCGCGGGTGCGCGGCGCTCGTAGTCGTTCGCCTGCTTCTGGGCTTCCCACGTCGTGTAGGCGTCGACGATCTGACCGACGAGGCTGTGCCGCACGACATCTGCGCTGGTAAGGCGGGCGAAGTGGATGTCGTCGACCTTCGAGAGCACCGTGGTGACGAGCTGCAGGCCACTCGCGCCGGCCGGGAGGTCGACCTGCGTGATGTCGCCGGTGACCACCATCTTCGAGCCGAAACCGAGCCTCGTGAGGAACATCTTCATCTGCTCGGGGCTCGTGTTCTGCGCCTCGTCGAGGATGATGAACGCGTTGTTGAGCGTGCGACCGCGCATGTAGGCGAGCGGTGCGACCTCGACGGTTCCCGCCGCGAGCAGCTTCGGCACGAGCTCGGGGTCCATCATCTCGTTGAGCGCGTCGTACAGCGGCCGGAGGTACGGATCGATCTTGTCGGTGAGCGAGCCCGGCAGGAATCCGAGTCGCTCCCCGGCTTCCACGGCCGGTCGCGTCAGGATGATGCGCTCGACCTCTTTGCGCTGCAACGCCTGCACGGCCTTGGCCATCGCGAGGTAGGTCTTGCCCGTGCCTGCCGGGCCGATCCCGAAGACGATCGTGTTCTCGTCGATGGCGTCGACGTAGTCCTTCTGGCCGAGGGTCTTCGGCCGGATGCTCTTGCCACGACTCGTGAGGATCGACTGGCTCAACAGGTCGGCAGGGCTGCCCGACTTCTCGTGCAGGATGCGGGCCGACTGGGTCACCTCGGTGGCCCCGAGATCCTGGCCGTCGCGCACCATCCGGGTGAGCTCGTCGACGAGGCGGGCGGCAGCGTCGAGCTGCTCCGAGCCGCTGTCGCCGGCGTCGGCGTCGGCGAGCAGCGTGATGCGGTTGCCCCTGACGTGCACGCTCACGAGCGGATACTGCGCCTCGATCGTCTTGAGCAGCCGATCCTGCGGGCCGAGCAGCCGCACCATGGCAATGCCGTCGACAGTGATCTCGACCTTGAGGCCGGGAGTGGGAGTTGTCGCGCTATCGCTGGTTGGCAAGGGATCCTTCCGGGAGCTGGCCGCCCAGCACGTGGGCGTGGACGTGGAACACGGTCTGGCCGGCGGCTGCGCCGGTGTTGAAGACGAGGCGGTACTCGCCGCCGGTGAGGTCATCCGCGAGCTGCTTGGTGACGGAGACGAGCCGGCCGAGCAGTGCCGGATCGCCCGCAGCGAGCTCGGACACGTTCGCGTACGCCTCGGTCTTCGGCACGACGAGCACGTGCACGGGTGCCTGCGGCGCGATGTCGTTGATCGCGATGAACTCGTCGTTCTCGAAGACGATCTCGGCAGGGATCTCCCTGGCGATGATCCGGGAGAAGATCGAAGGGCTCTCTGACATATGACTATCTTAAGCGCGGGAGGGCGCGGATCATTCCTCCGCGTTCCACAGCAGCCACGTGTGCGCGCATCGGTGGGGCTACCAGCGACCGAGCTTCGCGCTCAGGATCGCGATGGCGGCGGGGCCTGCGGTCGACGTGCGCAGCACCGCGTCCCCGAGCCGCACGGTCTCCGCGCCCGCCGCGACGAGCGCCTCGAGCTCGTGCGGCGCGATCCCGCCCTCCGGTCCGACGACGAGCACGATGTCACGGCCGTCGGGCTCGATCGCGGTGAGCGGCACGTCCGCCGTCGGCTCGAGCACGAGCATCCGCGTGGAGCCGGCAAGGCGTACGAGCTGGCTCGTGCCGACGAGGTCGAGCACGTCCGGCAGCCACGGGCGCACGGCCTGCTTGGTCGCCTCGCGCACGATCGCCGACCACCGGGCGTGGCCCTTGGCGATCTTCGCACCCTCCCAGCGGGAGATCGAGCGGGCCGACGACCACGGGATGACGGCGTCGACGCCGAGCTCGGTCGACGCCTGCACGGCGAACTCGTCGCGGTCGCCCTTCGCGAGCGCCTGCGCGAGGATGATCGCGGGTGCCGTGCGCGGCGTCTCCTCGACGGAGTCGACCTCGAGTTCGAGCACGGTGTGCTCGGCGGTGACCACGAGCCCGGTCACGACGAGACCACGGCCGTTGCCGATGGTGAGCCGCTCCCCCACCGCGACGCGACTCACCGTCACGGCGTGCCTCGCCTCGGTGCCCTCGACGGCGATCCTGTCGCCGATGGAGGCGCGCTCGATCAGTTCGTTGAGGTAGAAGTGCGCCACGATGGGATCCGTCTAGACGTGCAGGAAGCGGTCGCGCAGCTTCGCGAAGAGCCCCTGCTGGAACTCGGCGAGCTGCGGCTTCTTCGCCTTGTAGGTCGCGGCGAACTGGCGCATGATCTCCTGCTCCTTGGCGCTGAGCTTCGAGGGCGTCAACACCTGCACGCCGATCTTGAGGTCGCCCCGGCCACCGCCGCGGAGCTTCGTGATGCCGCGGTCCGGCATCGTCAGCACCTCGGCGCTCTGCGTTCCCGGCTTGATGTCGAGCTCGATCTCGCCATCCAGGCCCGCGAACTTCGCGGTCGTACCGAGCACGGCATCCATCATGCTGACCTCGAGGGTCGCGAGCAGGTCGTCGCCGTTGCGGCTGAACACGTCGTGGTGCTTGACCTTGATCTCGAGATAGAGGTCGCCGTTCGCGCCGCCTGCGGGTCCGACCTCGCCCTGGCCGGGGAGCTGCAGGCGCAGGCCGGTGTCGACGCCCGCGGGGATGTCCACGGTCATCTTGCGGGTCGCGCGCACGCGGCCCTGGCCGGCGCACGTGACGCACGGGCTGGGGATGACCGTGCCGAAGCCGCGGCAGGTGCCGCATGGGCTCGACGTCATGATGTTGCCGAGGAGGCTGCGCACAGCGCGCTGGATCTGGCCGGAGCCGTGGCAGATGTCGCAGACGACGGGCCTCGTGCCCGGAACGCAGCAGCTGCCCTCGCAGGTGTCGCACAGCACCGCCGTGTTGACCTCGAGGTCGCGCTTGGTGCCGAACACGACCTCGTCGAGATCGACCTCGACCCGCAGGAGGGCGTCGCCGCCGCGTTCCTTGCGCGATCTGGGCGCAGCGCCGCTGCCGCCGCCGCCGGGGGCCTGGCCGCCGAAGAACGTCTCGAAAATGTCCCCGAACCC
>Ga0247804_10000432_pt1 | contig 19345 bp, 16 predicted proteins | sample UWRJL029104C1_FD_181142 | JGI IMG/M metagenome (GOLD analysis project Ga0247804, IMG submission 181142) | Plant litter microbial communities from Arlington Agricultural Research Station in Wisconsin, United States - UWRJ-L029-104C-1 | ecosystem: Environmental > Terrestrial > Plant litter >...
ATTATAATATTAGATATGAGTTGTTGATTTATAAAAACACCTGTAAATAGATTTACCCCAAAAAGGATAAAATTACTTGTAAAAACAGCAAAAAGTATCCTAAAAGTATCCTGTGCACTCGTGTAGCGAATAATCCCAGAATAAGATTTTACGTTTAAGAAAACGCCTATGTTTATTAAGATCGTAATGAGCACATTACGCCCAAAAGACGCTAATTCAAGGCCGGAAAGATCAAAATTATATTTGATAAAATAGGCTATACCGAAGGAAATCAGGCATATAACCAAATCAATGATAAATATAAGCCAGCGGGGTACGATATTGATTTTGCTAAACAAAGTATTTCTTAGTTGTTAGTCTATATCAGCATTTTTTGTTAATCTACGATAACCTTCGAAAACAAAACGCAATATAACAATAAACATGCCCAATATCAATAAAGTTACAACAAGATAAGTTAAAGAGCTGAATGGAAAGCGAATTAAACAAAAGTTAATTCCTAATTGCAGCAAACTGTACAAGATGGCGACTGCTAAATGAGGCATTTTTTTTTCATTTACTAAAAATTGATAAAAATGTGTACGATGCGCTTCAAAAATATTTTCTTTCCGGATTAATCTAAACATTATGGTACTAACAACATCCAAACCATAAACTAAAAGCAAAATAATGTAGGAAATGTTTTGCGTGCTTATTATCAACTGCAACAGAAAAAAAACTAATATAAAGGCCAGGCTTACGCTACCCACGTCGCCGGCAAAACATTTAGCTTTTTTACGGAAATTGAAAAAATTGAAGACAAGAACAGCCATTATTGCACAAAAAATTAGGTTCGAATCGGTAAATTCTGCTGTTTGGTTAATATATAAAAGCGAAATGAGCGTTATCAAACCATACCCCCCTGTTATTCCATTGATGCCGTCCATAAAATTAACGGCGTTTATTGTTCCTATCACAAAAAAGAAAGCCAGGGAGATCAAATACCATTGCAATTCAAAAACCTGTAATTGATAAAAGAGAAATGCAACGGCAACTAAGTGAAAAAGCAACCGGGTGCGATTAGCTACGGGTTTGACATCATCGATAAAACTAATGAGGCTGATTAAAACCAAACCTGCGACAAACCAAAAATTTTGAAAGCCAAAAATCGGAAATTGTATTAAAATGGCTATTGGAAAGATGATTCCACCCCCCCTGATTATATGATCGGTATGGGAGCTTCTTCTGTTTGGTTTATCAATTATTTTAAATTTCTCTGCTGTTTTAATATAAAGCAACATCAAAACAAAGAGCACCACAAGAAGAATTAAGGAGATGGTATAATTCATATTTTAAATTGTACAATTACCGGTTCTGGATTCCATCCTAACGCTGTTCTTGCTTTATCATCTGCAAAGGTAAGATCTTTAGTAATTTTACCGAGTTTTTTGCTGTTTATTGGTGCTTTACTGCCTATTAAATCGCCACCGAAAGCCATCAAATTTGCAAACCAAAGCGGGATATTAAAGGGATTGGGCTTATTTAATTGCGTTGCAATAACTTCAGAAAGTTCTGCAAAAGAAGGGTGATAACCATCAGTAAGATTATAAATACCGCCTTTTTGTGAAGCCTTTAAAATTATTGAGGCGACATCTTCCCGCATGACCATGCTTTTTTTTGCTTTTCCTCCAGCGATATTAAAATAATACCCCTTCTGAATTCCCTTTATCATTGCACGGAGATTTCCCGGAGGATTGGAGCCGGCCAAAAGCGGTAAACGCAAAATTGTACAGTTAATTTTATTTAACTTACACCAGTCGATGATAAGCTTTTCGGCTTCAATTTTACTTTTACCATAAGCATCGTTGGCAGACAATGGAAAACTTTCATCTATAAGAATGCCTTCCTCAGCACCATAAACAGCAATTGAGCTGATAAAAACAAATGACTTTGGTAAACCGGCAGAACGCTCCAGGGTCTTGAGCAAATTCCCAGTACCCATAACATTAACATCAAAAAATTCCTTTTCCTGTGCCTTGGTTTTTGGTACGGAGTGTGCTTTTCCAGCTGCATGAATAACTAAATCGGCCTCAGGCAAAACAGGGATAACTTTTTCGAGATGCGCAATTACCTCACAATTACTTCTACCAATGGTGATTACTTCATTACCTTCAAAATGATGTTGAATAGCTAATCCCAAAAAACCTGTAGCACCGGTTAAAAGAATTCTCATTTTATAAATTGAATTAATCGTTTAAGTATCCTTTTAGGCATAAGCAAAAATGGCGCTTTCAAATTATTAACTTTCCATGCTTTAAGAATTTCTTTGTTACCATCGATAATATTTTTCACGCTGCCATTAGTCGCACCGCCCAATCGCATTTTTACAAATAACCTGTCAACATATTTACTTTTGAAATTATGTAATTTAAACAGGCGTAGCATAAATTCATAATCTGCCGCCAACCTCATCTCTTGATTAAAGGCGCCTACCACAGCATAAACTTTTTTCCTTATAAATAAAGATGGATGCGGAGGGACGTGACCATCCTCAAAAAATTTTGGGTAGTACCTTTCTGATTGCCACTTCCGAACAACCTGATTTAAATCATTATTTTTCACATAAACCAGGTTTCCGTAAACCACATCTATTGTCGGATCTATGAACTCCTGCATGATATTGTACAAAACATTATCATCTGCGTATACATCATCAGAATTTAATATGCCTATTACCTCTCCCGTTGCTAAAGCTATACCTTTATTCATTGCGTCGTATATTCCCCCATCAGGCTCTGATACAATTCTACCGATAGATGAGACATATCTATTAATGATTTCGAGGGTGTTATCCGTCGATTTTCCATCGATAATAATATATTCTATATCCTTATAAGTCTGATTTAATACAGATTCAATTGCAGTAGAAATTGTAGACTCGTTATTAAAAACAACGGTTATAATGGATATTTTCATAAATCTAAACTTTGATAAACAGCTTTTGTTTCAGCATAACTTTTTTCCCAGGAAAACTTCTGAGCTTGCAAAAATCCTTTATCGACAATTTGCTGTCGCTGAACATCAACGGTATTAATGGCTTGAGCAAACTGTTGAAGATCTAAATCGTTAACCAGTATTCCGGCATCACCGGCAACTTCAGGAATTGATGAGGTATTCAATGCAATAAAAGGCACGCCAGCTTTCATAGCTTCCAACAATGGAATGCCAAATCCTTCATACGCCGAGGGATATATTACAGAAAAAGCATTGTTGTACAATTCGTTAAGCAATTGATTATCAATACCTGAAAAGAGTTTCCATTTTCCTTTCAACTTATTGTTTAATTCATCCGTCTCTTTTTTATTCAGCGCAGAACCAACAATAAACAAATCAAAATCGCTATACTGCTTAACCACATCAATTGTAAAGCTAAAGTTTTTATAATAAGCTCTCGAACCGATAAATAGTAAATAAGGTTTCTTAATTATAGCTTTATCTTTTAACGGATAAAAGTCCTCTGAAACGCCATTATAAATAACTGCTATGTTCTGTGAAGATAACTGTGGATGGTACTCGAGCAAATCGCGTTTCGTGTTTTCTGAAACGGCTATAATTTTAGCCGCAGCATTTATAGATTTATTTTTCTGATGTAAGTGAAGGTAGCGCCTTATCCCTCCGTAAAATTTTTCATGTACAAAATCATGAATGGTTATTATCTGCTTGGCATTCGGGTTATTCGTTACCCTATTGTAGCTGGAGTGAAAGATAAATTCAGTTTTAAATGGTAATGAAATACGTTGAAAACGGCTGATAAGTGTTTGTTTATTCTTATTCTGGAAAATGCGATGTGGAGGAATAGATAAAGTCTTTCTTGCCACATTGTGATTAAATGATTCGGTAAAGGAAATATCTTCCTTGTCTCGCAGCATTCTGGAGGTTAACTCCGACCAATACGTGGAAATTCCACCTGCACGTTGCAGACTGTATATCAGATTATCATAATGTATCTTCATTCCTTTGAAGAATTATAAATTGTATCAATAACCTCTTTGCGGTAAAGAAATAATGTATAAATATAAACCAGGTTCTTTCCCAGGCCAATTTTAAATATCCCAAATTTAAAAAGCGTTTTCAGCAAGTTATAGAAGCCTGATTGGTATGAAGACAAGAAACCCGATATTACTCGTTTATTTTCCGGAGATAACTTATCAGAATAACGTTCATAAAATGACTTAACGAGCGCATAATTTTGAGTTAGTGGTTTTATCATTACTGACGTATCTTTAAAATACCGCTCGAAACGACTAGAAAACCCCATGTTTTTTACATTTCCACTAACGTTATTCTGATGCTGTCGATATAAAACCAAATCTTTATTTATTAAAGAAACGCGACCAAATGCACTGATAACCAAAGCAATGTAATAATCATGATTTACAGATTCTGGTGGAATGTGCTTTATCAAGTCCACAGCTGCCCGGTTTAAAATCATGGTGCAGCCCCATGCATAGTTTTCGTTAAGTAAAACCCTCAAAATCAATTCAGCTGGTAATTTTAATATCCTGTCAATCGGATTATCCTCTTCATCAATAAATTTAAAACGACTGTATTTAGCCAACGGTGTGGTAAAACCATAAGCTTTTTCATCTTGCTTGATCTCTTTTAAAGAAAATTCAACCTTATCTGGTAGCCATATATCGTCCTGGTCGGCAAAGAGTATATATTGTTTGTTTTCCTGATACGCCCAATCAAACAGCTGTGAAAAATTTCTACATGCGGTACCATGTAAGTTGCCAAACTCTAATTGCGTTATCCTTGCATCCTTTTCAGCATAGTCTGCAATTATGGTTTGAGTTAAATCCGTAGAATTATCATCTCTTATTATCAATTCCCAATTTTGATAAGTTTGAGCCAATATACTTTCCAGTTGAGCAGTCAAATATTTATCGCCATTATATGTGGCCATTAAAATTGTTAACAATGGTAGCTCACTCATGTTATTTTATTGCTATTCGATTTACGATAAAGAAAAAAGCCACAAAGAACATATGAAAGAAATTGGTAAAGGCACACATAAAAATACAAAAGATAAATAACGACCATTCTACAATATAATATTCGCCATTTTTTGCCAGATAATTCTTAAAAGAGTTCATTGAGAATAAACCGTAAAGGAAGTTTAATCCAATAACACCAAACCATCTGAAATCCAGATACGGATCAATCATATAAGTTCCTATTTTTGTATAAGAACTATAAAGAAGAGGATAAAGTGCATTTTTGTCTACGGGTAAAAGTGTTATTACAGGCCTGGCAGTGTAGGCACCGTAGCTCACATAACCATCGCGAATGGCATCATGAACGATAGCATCACCTGCTGAAAAGTTAACACCACCATATAGTGAAAGATAAGTTTCGAGAATGTTTGTAGGCTTGGTGATGTCTCCATAGTCTCTAAGGAAATCGTTTACTGAAATTGAGTTGGCATTTTCATCAGAACTACTTCTTAATTGACCTAATACAATAAATAAGACTACGCAAACTGCACCTATAGAAAATAACCTTAAAAAAGGAATACGTTTATAATAACTGTAAGCCATTAATAATGAAAAGAAAAACAATACGATGATTTGCCTGCTGAAAAAGTTTAAAATTATAAATCCACAAACGCAGGTAAGTAATAGAAATTGCCAGAAACGTATCGTACCCTTTTTATACGTTATAAAAAACATGGCAGGCAAAACAGAATTCAAAACTATAAAATTATGTAACGGAGTTACTTCATTCTCATTAAGATCTTCATAAACAGCTGCATTGGCAAGATTGAAAACCGGCAAATAACCTAACTGGCCCACTTCCAGTACAAATACGCCAATTCCTGCAACGAATAAAAAGAGCAAGAAAAACAGGCTGATTCTTTGGCTTAGTGGGGGGATAATACTTTGAAGGCTAAATGCAAAAGTTTTCATAGCCACGAGCCCACCTATGATAAATGAGACAATGCTAAGCGTAATAATCAAAATAAAATTTAAATCATAGCCTACTTGTCTGTCAGATATAATCAAAAACGAAAACCCGGCGATATAAATGAAAAAACTATATATCGTAAATGGGTTAATGAACTGTTTAAATTTCACAACAGAAAAAACAGATACAGACTCAGCAAGGAATAAAAAAATACCATAAGGAATCAATTCTTCCACTGTACAACCCCATGACGCATACCTGCTTATCAATAATGCGTCAACTATTAAAAGCGCGCAGATTATAAGTATTAGTACATATGGTTTGTTTTCCATTAGGATATTGAACTTTTATAAATCCTTACACCTAATTTAAATAGTGCTTTTGTTAATAAATTGAACTCACCAACGGGATTTTTAGCAAAACTACTTAAAATATATTTCATGCCATTAGCGATACTAAGAGAACGAACCTGATGTAAAGCAAGTAAATCTAAGTTTAACTTTCTCAATTGTCTTAATTCCGTATCTGCTTCGGAACTTTTCAATGCAGTTTCAATCTGTCCACGCACAATAACCTCACCTTGAAACATTTTCGAATGGTCATTCATCGCGCTTGCATGATGAACCCTAATGCTTGTGTATGACGTAATATTGTCGTCGTAAATAAACTTCTTACAGATTAAACCAACTTTAAACCATAGCAACCAATCTTCATTATTTTTCAGTTCAGCATCAAACAGACCGGCTTCAAGAAGAATGTCCTTTTTTACCAGCGGGCTACCTATGGTTACAATATTATTTTTAACAATTCGCTTCAGAAGATCAGAACCATAAAGTGTTTCTTCAGATAAAAAACCACTGGGGTATCTATTTATTAATTTCCTTTCTGATTTATCATCAATAAAGAACACCGACTTTGAAAAAACTAAATCTGCAATAGCTGATTCCAGAAGTGAAACCTGAACCGATAATTTATCTACGCTTATCAAATCATCGGCATCTAAAAACTGAATATACTTTCCAGCAGCAATATTAACTCCGGTATTCTTGGCAACAGATGTTCCTTCGTTAACTTTTTTGATGTAGGTAATTGAATATGTTAAATGGCCGTTAATGAAATCTCTAACTATATCTTCCGTATTATCCGTCGAACCATCATCAACAATTATACACTCCCAGCTATCGTAACTTTGACGTAAAACACTTTCTAGGGTTTCGATTATAAGTTTAGCGTAATTGTAGGTAGGAATAATGATGCTGACTAAAGGTTTACTCATAAAACCTCCTCAATTTTAGCTTTCATAACTGACCATCTGTTTTGCCACTGATGTTTAGCTAAAACTTCTTTATAGTTTCTTTCAATTATAGGCAAGTAGCTTTCGTAGTTGTCCAGAATCTCAATGATTTGAGATGAAGCATTTTCCATATCGATTTCCACAACCGGATTGTAGCCAAATATCTCTTCCATATCTGACGGCAAAGAACCCACTACTAAACATTTAGAAGCCATAGCTTGCAAATACCTTAGCGTCATTGAAGAAATAAATTCAGATCGCTCCGGATTGGTAATATTTGAGGGAACACAAATTACTATTTTAGAAGATGCCAATGCATCTGTAAATGCTGGTTTATCAGCAAAAAGAAAATACTTATCAGGCGTTCTGTACACATGATTTTTTTTATTCAAAACTAACGTGTCCTTTATTAACTCATGGTATTCATCGTACATTCGGCCAAACTCAAGCACGTCTATTCTGCGGTCAAGGTAATGTTTATAAGAATAATCTCCGGCAACAAGCGCCTCAGGAATCCACATTGCTTTACATTTAATATGGCCATACTTTTCATTAAATATCTCCAACACCTGCTTTGAAGAAAAAAATACATATTTCACTCTAAAAAAATCAAGCAGAGGAAATATCCAGGAATGAAATCTTGGCCATACATCATACATGTAAATGAAATTATTTGATGATGAAAACGCAGAAGGAATTAACAACCTAAAATCGCCACTAATCATGGATGCAAAATTTACGACCTGCCGATCATAAATCTTCGGCTGCAACTTAAAAAGCTTTGGAAAAAGAATCAGTTTCTGAACCAGAAATGTTTTAAAACGGGAAAATTTAACCAGAATGCGTTGGGCATTAAAGCCTGCAGAATCTTGTTCAATTGTACGGTATAGCTCATCAATACAATCAAGAAAATATTCATCATCGTTGGATTGCAGCAATCGCATTTTTATTCCCATAGATTACAAATGTGCAAATTTTTATAAAACTTAGTTAACCTTAATGTTGTAACCGAATTTGTTTATATGCGAAGTCCAGAATTCAAGATTGTATTTCCACCACGCATGACATCCGAATGGTAGTTCGTTCTGATTCATTTTAAACAGGACATCTGGATTAACCTCAAAACTAAATTTCATAGCCTCAGTCGGACTTGGGACTTTAAAATCCGGAAAATTATCGGGAATTACCTCAGCCCAGAACAAGTCTTCGTTAATAATAGGTTGAAAAGGGTAACCGGAATAAATATATATCAGCTGATGTTTTATATACCGGTAAAAGTTAATGTAAAATGGACGATTAGCATCTTCAAACGTTCGTGTAAACTTTAATTTCCTGAACTGTGTTACAATTTTATAGCAATTACGGATGTTTCGCAAACAGAAACCACCGTTCCCCTGCCCGATTATAGAACTATCCGGTTTCGCAGAAATAAGTCCTTCAAATAGTGGAGCGCCGATCGTATCGTTTCCCTGGCTACACCAATAATTAAGTTCATCTTTAAATACATAAGCATCAAGTTGATAAATCAGCATAAACTCGTATTCCCAAAAAGACTTATACAGTTTTGGGTATTTCAATAACCGGTTATAAGCCATAATATCATCAAAAAAAGCATCATCGAAGACTTTGTACCCGGCTTTGCCATCTTTAATATATTCAAGATTTTGAATAGATGCTTCCAGTCGTTTCGGAATCACAAAATATATTGGATGACTGCCCAATATCCGGAAACATTGTTGCATCGATATCTGCTCAAAATCGCTGATATTCAATCGATACATTGGTATCATAATACATGCTTTCTTATCCATCATATCTTCTGCAGAAATTTTAACGGTCCGAAACCAGATAATATATTCAATACATTTCTATTTTTCCAGATAAATAGTTGTGCTACAATATAAAAGGTTCCGGAAAGTATAACTGTATATAAAATAACAAGAACCGGTATTAGTGTCAGCTTCAAAACCAGATACTTAAAAATAAAAAACGCAGCAGAGGTCAGTATCGATTGAATGACCTGCATAACCGGAAACCTAAAGTTTAAAAGTTTAAATGCGTAAAAGAATAAGGCGACGGTAACGCAAAGCTCGGTTATAAGCGAACTTATCGCGGCTCCATCCTGTTTTAAATATGGAATTAAAATGAAATTTAAACTAAGGCTAACAACTACACCGAAAAGAGATGCATACAGGATCTTTTTTTCCTGATGAAGAGGAAGCAAAATCTGGTGGCTAAAAATTTGCGCAATACCGACAAAGATTACAATGAAGCACAATATCTGCAATGAACTAACGGCAGGTAGATAACTTTTTCCAGCAAACAGCAAAATGATCTCTTCTGATAAACAATAAGTTCCCAAGGCAATCGGCACACTCAAAAAAATAACAAAGTTCATTGATTTTGCTAGTAAAGATTTAGCCTCCGTTAAGTCATCATTTTGAAAAGCGATTGTTAAGCGCGGTAGTAAAACTGCAGAAAGCACGCCAATGATAGCTAATGACAATTTACTGATCCTCATAGATGCTGAGTAATATCCAACATTTACATCCCTGGTTAGAAAACCTAAAATAATCGAATCAAAAACCAAATAGATTGTTGTTACAACACTGTTTGAAAATATAATAAACAAAGGTTTCAAGTGTTTTTTTAAGGATAGCTGCTTAAATGAGATCTTTACGATTTTATTTACCGCGTACATATTTGTAATAGCAGCTAAAATTGTCGCGAGCAAATTTAAAGCATAATAGGTATTCCTATCTTCAATAGTATGAACCAGTAAAAAGAGCAAAGCAACGGTTAACATTCTGATAAACACAGTGCGTAGCGCAATATATTTAAATTTCTCTATTCCCTGAAAAAACCATTCCGCGATAAATACATTGCCCATGAGAACCGCCATACCAATTTGATATAGCGCAAAATTTGTCCTCAGCCTATGAGTAAAGTAACTAATTACAAATAAGATAATGACCGAAATAGCTGATGTTATAAAATGAATAAAAATTAATTCTGAAAACACCTTCCCCAGCGCTTCCGGATTGTTTTTAGCCTTAGCTACTTCCCTTATGCCATATAAAGGAATTCCCAGGGCAGAAAAAATTAAAAAGTAGGTGGTAAAATTATCTGCAAAACTTACAGCACCCATGGCCTGCGGACCTAAAATCCTCGAGGCATATGGAAAAGTGACCAGTGGAAAAAGGATTTGGGAAATCGATAACAAGGTATTAAATGCGATATTCCTTTTTAAAACCGACATAGGCTTTAGCTAACGATAGACTTGAAACCTCTTCTGGTAAGTAAAAAACCGGCCATTAAAAACACGAAAACAAAACCACCAATTACCATTCCTTTAGTTTTAGTCGTAACAACTTTTTGCAAAGGTAATATCGGACCATCTATCATCTGTATCAATGGCATTTCCTTTCGTTGAGATACTTTAGACATTTCTAAATTTTTAACCAGTTCAGTTAAAATTGCGGTATTTGCTTGTGCATCTACCTGCCTTCGCTGAGATGGAACACGCAATATTTGTCTTGCCGGATTTGGATTTGGGTTAACATCGGTAAGTGCCGCAACGCCAGATAAAGCCCCATTCAATTCTCTTTTCACTGAATCCGTTTGATGTTGCAAAATGGAAACGTTCTGAGTCGATTTTTTTGTCTTTGTATTTACATAAAACTCGTTCACGTTTTTCACGATCTGGTCGTTAAATGCTTTCGAAAACAGCTCATCTTTTGAGGTAACCTGCACTTTAATAATGCTTAGCTTTTTGTCTGGCTTGCTTACAACCAGGTTGCTCTTTCCGATTTCCTTAACAACCTCTCCCAGCACGCTATCCTGAGCACGCAAAAGTTTAGGATCGTCTGTGGGTTTAAAATTCAGGCTTTTTAAAACCGGATGTGCTGCCCAATTGGGCCTCAAATTATTGAAATCAATATATCTGTCAATCAGTAATTGTTTTCTACCGTCGAACACTTTTTCGGTAAGTAATGCTTCCTGAATCATTTTTCTTGATTTGTAAAGCTCAATCAGATTATCCCCCTGGAAAATACCACTATTTCCTCCCCCACCTATATCTACGCCTATCATTGATGCGAGTCCGGCGTATTGGCCTAACGCTCCACCCCCATTTGCATCTTCTAATGCAAATGTACTCACGGCTACATAAGCTGGCTTTTTATAACTGGAATAGAAATAACCTAAAGCAACGCCACAAATACAGGCTAAAACCAGCAATATCCATTTAGATAGTAAATATTTGTACCAATCGTGTATTTTAAGTACAAGCTCTCTTACAGTAATCTCACGGCTATTATTTTCAGACATATTATTTATCGTAATAAAGAAACAACAATTGCAGCAATTGATGCAACTGCTGTAGAAATTCCAACCAAGCCTGCAATTCCTATTTTCTCCCGATCAGCGCGCTTAGGTACAAAAATCTCAGAGCCAGGCTTAATCTGTGGAAAATTATTAAAGAATAAAAACTTTCTGTTTGCCGCCACTGAACCATTTGAATAAACCACATAGGCTCCCTTTTTGTAGGCGTTATAACTAAAGCCACCTGAACCACTAATGTAGCCTTGGAAACTTTTGCCTTTAGTATATACAATACTATTTGGTTTTAAAACTTCGCCTGTTACCCTAACGGTTTGTAATTCTTTAGGAACACGGATTACATCGCCATCCTCAACAATTAAATCAAATCTTGATAATGGTTTATCCATAATCCTCTTTAAATCAATTCCTACCAGGTCACTTCTTAAAATTTGTAAATCTTTATCCAGACTTGTGGTATCTCTGGCGCCCGATTGCTTTAATCGCTGAAGGTTTAACAACTTTTCCCTTTCTTCTCTTTGCATCTCTATGGCATCGATATTCCTCGAATCAAGCCCACCTTTTCTCCTTAAAGATGCCCCTTCGACGTAAGCAAGCGGACTTAATCCTCCGGCACGTTTAATTACATCAGAAACTCTTTCATCTTTCTTTGTAATTGTGTAAACCCCGGGATATAGAACTTCACCTTCTAATTTTATCTGGCGTTGAACATGATAACTCTCGGAATTGCGAATAGATACAATATCAAAAGGCTTTAAAGTAAACCCCTGATCCTGTATCTTCAAATCAGGATCTACATTTACTGTAAAAACCTCTGCCGTTTGTGCGGATACTGAGGTTGCATCACTGTTTTTAATCCTTCTCGAAATTTCGATACGGTTTGGCGTAGCGCCTTCTTTAAAACCTCCGGACATTTGTATCAGTGACTCCAAACTCATATTATCTGCATAAGCGAAAGTTCCCGGCTGTCTTACCTCACCCTGTATCGTTACTTTATATTCTTCACGCAAATCAAAAATAGAATTGATGGTTACCTTGTCCTCTCTTTGTAATCTGATATCAGGTACTGAACCATCCAAAAGTTTCGATACATCAAACGAAAGCAAACTTTGGCTGTTATCTGCATTTAATCTGGAAATATAAGCACGATTTAAAAAGGCATCTTCTTTAACGCCATCTGCCTTTTGGATTAAAGACTTTAATGTTAAGCCATTTTCGAGTTCATACTGGCCTGGACGGAAAACCGCCCCGGTAATTTCAACCCGATTCTCAAACCTGTCTAAAATGGTCTCAACAAGATAAGTATCTCCGTTTTTTGGTCTATATAAACCAAATTCAGATGCTGAAACATCAATAATCTTTCTTTCCCTGCTGGTATTCTGAAGCACTTTAATTTGTGCTGTATAGGCTTTATTTGAGAAACCACCTGCAAAACGTATTGCATCAGCCAAGGTTTCACCGGGTAACATTTCATAAGAAGCCGGTCTTTTGACTTCGCCCGACATTTCTACTCTGGTATCATAAACGGGAACATTAATTACGTCCTGATCCTGAAGTCTGATATTACCCCTTTGAATGCCATTTATAAGTAAATCATAAACATCAATTTTTGAAATAACTTTATTATTTCTGATCACCTGAATATTTCTGAATGAACCATTAATATTTGGTCCGCCAGATTGGTAAAGCACATTAAAAACCGGAGATAAAGATGAAATAGTATAAGTTCCGGATTTTACAGCCTCGCCGGTTACGGTAACCTGTATGCTTCGGATATTACCCAGATTTACGGCAACGCTTGTTCTCCCACTTTTTATTCCCGGATAAGTACCCGCTAGCCTGGTACGTATTTTAGAAATAGCCTGTTCAATTGTAAGTCCGCCTACGGCCACCAGGCCCGCATACTGAATTCGAATAGTACCATCAGGGCTAACTTTAAGTTTATAGTTAGCTTCATTATCTCCTGTAATATCAATTAACAACTCGTCATCAGGGCCAATGACATAGTTTTTAGGCGTAGCCATTCTCAGGTTAGGTTCGAAGGTCTGGTTTACATTAAAAAATAAATCAGAGCCAAAAATTTTAGTACTGCCCCCACCAAAAGATTCCTTTAGTTTTTGCCTCTCCTGGTGTAGCAGCGAATTACCATCCTGGTTGGATACTTTCTTTAAACTATCCATTAATGTTTTTTGAGTAGAAGTGCGACTTCTATTCATATCTGAAGCCGTTTTCGAATTACCATCTGTGCCACTGGTTGCACTGCTTACGCCATCGGCTTTTCTAATTTTTTCTACTCTGGTTCTTAATTTCTCAATCTCAGTAGCAGGCATGCCTTGTGCTGCGGCCAGTTGTTCTAACTGTGCATCAGTATAACCAATCGACTCTGCGCGTTGCATTAACTCTCTTATCTTTGCATCAGATAGCTCATCTACTTTTACATCCGCATAATTGGTTTGAGAAAATACTTGTTGAGAAAGGATTATTGCACAGAAAAATAACAATGCCGTGAGTAATTTTTTAAAATTCATGTTTAGGTAGGTTATGAATTATTCGATCTGAATAACAAAATTATCAAATCAAAAATTTCATTTCATTATGTGCTCCAATTTATTGTTCGTAAAAGTACAAAATTATTTCATTTGATATGAAAAGGCACACCCCAGCATTAAAAATTAAAAACAGATAACAAAAAGGATGGGTTTTAAGTTGCGATGTTACGACTATGACTAAAAAGTTCTTTGTTTTTAAACTCGTAATTACCTAATATGTCGTACAACTTTCCAGATTGAACGGAATCGGTTAAAGTGCTAAGGTGCTTATCATGATGAAGGTCGGTACCAGCCACATCGTATAATTTTTCTGCAAGCAATGCTTCTGCAAGATGCTTAACATCTTTACCATAATAGCCCAACACGGAAAGTAAATTTAACTGAAGTAAGCACCCTTTTTCTTTAAACCTCTTCAACTTGCTTTTATCCTTAAAATAAAAAGTATATCGCTCGGGATGAGCCAGAATGGGTTGAAAACCTTTTATCTCTAAATCGAAAATAGTTTGGCTGATACTTGGACTCTCTGTTAAATAAGACATCTCGATTAGTAAATGTTTATCGCTTAATGAGCAAAGTGGGGCAGAAATATCGAAATCCTGGTTAATCATATACTCAGCACCTGCATCTAATTTTAAAGAAACACTGTTTTTTTGCATTTCATCAAGTAGCAAGTCTTTTGCTGCCCCGATAGTTTCTTTATCGTTTGGATAAAGCTCTTTATAAATATGAGGAGTACAGATGATTCGTTCAAAGCCCAATTCTTCAAATGCTTTAACAAATCGTAAAGAAGTTTGAACGTCAGGAGAGCCATCATCAATACCTGGTAAAATATGTGAATGCATATCTATTCCTAACCAGGAGATATCTGTAACTTTCTTTTTCTTGTTAAAAAAACTCAACATATGATTATAGGATTTATCGTTGGGGGGCGATAACTTAATAGTAAACTATAAAAACATTATTTAAACATCAAGAAAAAATACCGTTCAATTTGCTGTTTAAATCTATTTTTATGAGTTGAGATGTACGCGTTGTTTAACAATGAATTAATTATAAACCTAAAATACCTCAATTAATTCATTATTCAAAAAAAAGAAAAAAATAGAGCCATTAAAATCAAAGAAAGTTGATATTTTTTTCCTAAAACAAGCTATAAACTAAAAAAATTAAGCAATAAAAATGATTTTTCGCTTACTACTCAAAATAATTAAGTGTTTTAAAGCCTCCAGACTTTAAATGCTCGTCTTTTTTCATCAGATGAAGATCAGAAATCATCATATCTTTAACTAATGCAGGTAAGTCATACTTAGGTTCCCAGCCCAATTGAGTTTTTGATTTAGTCGGATCGCCTAACAATAAATCTACTTCAGTAGGGCGGAAATATTTTGGATCAACTTTTATAACAGTTTGTCCGGGCTTTAAATTTTCTAAATTCAAACCAAGTGAAATCGCTTTTTCCTCATCTACATTAATAATCACACCCTTTTCATTTTCATCTTTGCCTGAAAACTCAACCTCTATACCCAATTCTGCAAAACTCATTCTTACAAAGTCTCTAACCGTAGTGGTAACTCCTGTTGCAATTACAAAATCCTCTGCCTTTTCTTGCTGAAGAATTAACCACATCGCCTCGATATAATCCTTGGCATGTCCCCAATCTCGTTGTGCAGATAAATTACCCAGATATAAACATCCCTGAAGTCCCAAAGCAATTTTAGCAGTAGCTCTTGTAATTTTTCTGGTTACAAAGGTTTCTCCTCTCAATGGACTCTCATGATTAAAAAGAATTCCATTACAAGCAAACATATTATAAGCCTCACGGTAATTTTTGGTAATCCAGAAGCCATATATTTTAGCTACCCCGTATGGTGAACGGGGATAAAAAGGAGAGTTTTCATCATAAAAACCCTTTTCGTTTTTATTTTCAGGCATTCCGCCATATAACTCTGAAGTGGAAGCCTGATAAATTCTGGTTTTTTTCACCAGTCCTAAAATCCGTACAGCCTCCAAAATTCGTAATGTACCAATTCCGTCTACATTTGCTACATATTCAGGAGAATCAAAGGACACCATCACATGGCTCATTGCTCCCAAATTGTAAATCTCATCGGGCTGCGTTTCCTGAATAATTCTGATTAAGTTAGTCGAATCCGTTAAATCGCCATAATGTAACTTAAAACTAACATTATTTTCATGCTGGTCCTGGTATAAATGATCGATTCGGTCGGTATTGAATAAAGAACTTCTTCTTTTTATACCATGGACGAAATAGCCTTTTTTCAGTAAAAATTCAGCTAAATAAGCACCATCTTGTCCGGTGACACCAGTGATAAGAGCAACTTTCATAATTTATCCATAGATTTTAAGCTTGCAAACATACTGAAAAATTTTGCGTGATAAAATGATTCTCTTTACACGGCAATGATTTTTTTCTACAACCTTGCGTCTGCCACACTACGATCAATAAAAGATTTTGTATCGAATATGATTGCGCCATTCGTTTTAAAAGCAGCAAAATCCAGCTCCAGGAATTTCTGGTGCGCTACGGCTAAAATTACAGCATCATAACGCGTTGAAGGTACCTTATCTAATAAGGAAATATCGTATTCCGATTTCACGATTAACGAATCTGCCCATGGATCATAGACATCAACCGCTATGGAAAATGATTTAAGTTCTTTATAAATGTCGATTACTCGGGTATTTCTTACATCAGGGCAATTCTCTTTGAAAGCAAAACCCAATATAAGTACTTTAGCATTTTTTATGGTTTTATCCTGCGCCACCATCATTTTAATCACCTTATTTGCAACGAACATACCCATGTTATCATTTACCCGCCGGCCCGATAATATCACTTCAGGTTTATAACCCAAAGCCTCTGATTTATGGGCGAGGTAATAGGGATCTACCCCGATGCAATGCCCGCCAACCAGGCCAGGTTTGAATTTCAGGAAATTCCATTTGGTTCCTGCTGCTTCAAGTACATCAGTTGTATCGAGGTTCATTTTATCAAAAATTAGAGCAAGTTCATTTACGAAAGAAATGTTAACGTCGCGTTGGGCATTTTCAATGGCTTTTGAGGCCTCTGCAACCCGGATGCTCGGTGCTAAATGTGTACCTGCAGTAATTATGCTAGCGTAAAGTGCATTTATTTCAGTGGCAATTTCTGGTGTGGAGCCTGATGTTACCTTTTTAATTTTGGTGAGTGTATTAATCTTATCGCCTGGATTAATCCTTTCGGGCGAATAACCACAAAAGAAATCCAGGTTGAATTTCAATCCCGATACTTTTTCCAGCACAGGAACACAATCTTCTTCGGTACAGCCAGGGTAAACCGTAGACTCGTAGATCACAATATCTCCATGCTTCAACACACTACCCAGCATTTCAGAGGCATTAAGGAGTGGTTGCAAATCGGGCCTTTTCAAATGGTCGATTGGTGTAGGAACCGTTACAATAAATATATTACAAGATCGGATAGCCTCCAGTTTTCCGCTTAGCATAAGCCCATTCGCTTTTGCTAATTGCAGTCCGGTTAAATCAGCTTCCTTTGTATTGTCAAGTCCTGCATTTAATTCTGTAACCCTTTTTGCATCGGTATCAAATCCGACCACCTGGTATTTTTTGGCAAATTCTATAGCCAGGGGCAAGCCCACATAACCCAATCCTATTATTGCAATATTTTTTTTCCTATCCATGAATTTAAAGCGCAGCCGGTAAAGATAGAAAAATCACCCGAATAGGCATGGACAGCAAACGTGCAGATCAGAAAACATAAGCACCCAAATACTGGCTGGTAGAAATCGCCATGCGATCATCAGACACGAACGAAATCCATATCTGATAAGCCACGCCGGTGGGATCTCCCATTTCCAGAATCTCTGTACCGCTTTTTCTTCTTGCCCCACTGTACATACATACCATCTGGTTGCTTTCTACCTGGTAAGCCATAAGCATCACTTGGTCATCTGCTAACATTGTATTTGCCGGTTTGGAAAATGCCCAGCTGAACAGCAGGCCGTTTTCTAGCTTTTTTACAAGTGGTACTTCAGCTCCGGGCAAATTGCCTTTGGTCAACACCGTTTTTGTATAGTCAAGTTCACCGTTCTCTGTAAAGGCATGTATTAAGTTATAGGATTTTGCTGCGTTGTGTGCAGAGATGTTTAGGCGTTTAGATTCAAGATTAAAACCAATCCTGATATAAGGAAGCATAACCGATAAAAACTGCTGAATTAGCGTAAATTTCGCCCGCCTGCGTTTTTGTTCGGCACTGCCGATTTTATTTTTTTTAGTTTTTTTGGGTAATCCCCTGACTACCCATTTACCATTGAGCCGGTAGCCGATAACGCTGCCCACCTTCCCGGTAAAGCCTCCGTTAATTCCTTCATTTAATATAGCCATAATTCTTTAGATTAAATTATGGGATGATTAATACTAAAGTAAATAAAATTGTATTAATAAACAAGGGTTCAGTTACTTATCACTCGAATTTTCGACAGTGTTGCGTCACGCCCAATTGTCACAAGTCCGACGCAACCCTGACCCAACCCTGTCGGAAGTCTGGCGCAACATTTATGTTTTTCTTGAAAATTTAATGATTTGTATAGTATGATATAGTTTTACCTCAGTCCTGGAATTACTTGGCCCTTCTAAACTGAACTTGCCCCGCCGTTTTCTCGAATGGAACTTACACGACCGTCCTCTCGAATGGAACCTACACCCACGTCCTCTCGACTGTAGCGCAGCGGAATGGAGAGATCTAGTAATAATGCTACCTTTAAAGATTTCTCCGCAAGGTCGAAAGGACGGAATTTAACTAGTCGTCGAATTACTGAACTTACCTAAACCGTTTTTTCTAAGAAACTTGCCCCGCCGTTTTCTCGAATGGAACCTACACGACTGTCTTCTAGAGTTGAACCTACAACGCCGTCCTCTCGGCTGTAGCGCAGCGGAATGGAGAGATCTTACTAATAATAATCCCTTTAAAGATTTCTCCACAAGGTCGAAAGGACGTAATTTAATTTTCGTCGAAATTACAGAGCTTACCTCAAACGTTTTTTCGATTGAACCTATCCGCCGTTTTCTCAAATGGAGCCTACACAACCGTCCTCTCGACTGTAGCGCAGCGGAATGGAGAGATCTTACTAATAATAATCCTTTTAAAGATTTCTCCACAAGGTCGAAAGGACGGAATTTAATTAGTCGTCGAAAT
>Ga0247804_10000433_pt1 | contig 19331 bp, 15 predicted proteins | sample UWRJL029104C1_FD_181142 | JGI IMG/M metagenome (GOLD analysis project Ga0247804, IMG submission 181142) | Plant litter microbial communities from Arlington Agricultural Research Station in Wisconsin, United States - UWRJ-L029-104C-1 | ecosystem: Environmental > Terrestrial > Plant litter >...
GATGATTCCGAATTTCGAGACATTGACTTCTATTTCCCAGGATTTAGCTGCGGGAACCATTACCTATGTTGATGAAGCCGGGACTCCTACAGTTTTGAACATCGCCGCATTGATTGCCGAGCATGAAACAAATACAACATTAGGCCTCTCAAATGGTATTTTGTCCTATACTAATGAAAATGCTACAAATCTACCAATAAATCTAGTTTCAACTGATCTGAATAACGCAATTACAACAGGCGCCGACGGTGCACTTTTTGCCGACAGAGCAACACTAGCTTTAGAACCCTGGTTTGTTCAGGGAACTACTGACAAAGCAACACTAAATACTGATGATATTTATCAAATGGGGAGAGTGGGAATAAATAAACAAAACGCTGATAAACAACTGGATGTTAATGGCGATTTCAGAACATTGACTCTTTCATCTGATGGGAAATTTCATGGTATAGAAGTAAATCATCTCACTTCTGTCCTGCCGTCAACCTATATGTTTGTAGGAAACGCCCAGAATCCTTTTAGCTCTCAGGATATGAGCCTCATGATGGTGCAAAATGGAGAAACACATATGTTTTCACAAGGCACTACCGGGCAAAACGCCTTTATCACAACGGCTTATAATCTGGGAATACGATTTTCATTTAGCAATACATCTGGTCTTGTCGAAGGAACTTATATATTCCCAAGAAATGGTGGTCTGCCTAATCAAATACTAGTGACCGATGGAAATATTTCATCAGCTCATTTGCAATGGGCTGACCCTCAAACTGTGTTTAATGTGAATGCTCATAACGGCTTGCAGGGCGGAGGTTCTGATGTTATCTTAGGAGGTCCACTAGATATGCCAACTACAATCTTAACCAATGGGCCCAATACTTTAGCTGTTCAGGGCCTACAAACTTCAACTACAAGTACCGATAAAGTTGTTGTTACTGATACAAATGGTATTTTAAAAAATAGTTCAGGTGCTATGCCTAAATTCTTCTACATGCCCGCTATTACATTTGACACTTCCATAATCTCAACGGGGCTAACTAGAAATTTATACCAAGAATATGTTTCACAGTTTACAAACGTAGCTGTAAGAAATACCAGCGCTCCTGCAAACATAGCTTATATTCCTATTAGTACAGATCTTAATTATTATGTCACATATTTTGACCCTGCTGTTTTTGCAAATTTAAGTATAGATGACAATGGAATTCTTACTTATGATGTCATAGACACAGGTACTACGACATCGTATTTGAATATCGTTTTTGCATTAAAATAATATTATGAGAGTCAATTCAACATATCATAAAAAACGTCCATTTAAGAGATTGGTCATATTCACCTTGCTTACGTATCTCTTTATACCCCAGGCAAAGGCACAGTTCACTTTTAAAGATGATTTTAAAAATAATACCGCGCCGGATGTCATAATTGGTGGTAGTGGAGGAACAAATGGTACCGCTTATCTTACTTCCGGCACTGACGATCCTTTGGGGGCTGGCTGGCTTCGACTTACAAAGGCAACGACAAATCAGGGTGGTTATGCCTACATCAACCAGTCATTTCCTTCTACTTTGGGTATTGTTATGGATTTTGAATATAAAATGTGGAGAAATGTTGCTGATTTTTATAATGGTGCCGACGGTATTGGAGTATTTTTATTTGATGCTGCCGATGTACAGGCTAACGGCTTTAGACTGGGTGCATATGGCGGAGCTTTAGGATATACTTCTAATACAGATGAAGGAATTACCTATGGATTAAGAGGCGGATACATTGGTATCGGTTTTGATGCTTTGGGTAACTATGCCAATACCATTTTCGGTCCTAAAAATGGTGGGCCAGGCTTACGACCAAATGCAGTGTCACTTAGGGGACCTACTAATGATACAAATCTGTCCCAATCTAATATTTTTTTAACAGGTGTCACAATTTTAAACGGTCATAACATTGTAGATATTAATACCAACACTGGTTCATTTACCGATAATGAAATTGATTATAATACTGTTGTCAGCAGTAGACCCGACGATAATACCTTTTACAGAAGAATTCAAATTGAAATGCAGCCAATAGGTGGTGGTTATCGTATTACGGTACGTTGGAAAACAGCTCTTAACAGTGATTTTGTTCAATTAATAGATTATACAACACTTTTGCCTCCACCTGCATTACTTTCTGTTGGTTTCGCTGCATCAACAGGCTTGGGAGTCAATGTGCAGGAGGTTCGAAATTTAACCTTAACAACGCCTGGAAATCTGAGAATTACCAAGCAGGCCGATAAAAGTTATTTACGGGCAATTACAACGTCAGGATTAAATCAAATTACATATTATATTGATGTGGTTAACGATAGTCCGGCGCCATTATCAAATGTTGATTTTACCGATCTTTTAACAGATGGTAATGGAGCGCTAATTGTCCCGTCTATATTTAGCATTACCAATATTTCTCATACCGGGTTTTTGACCGGAACAAATTTGCCAACAACTTCGGCTATTAATCAATTTTCCGGAACATTGAATATGGCAGCAAATAGTACTGGCAGAATTATAATTTCTGGTCAACTGGCGGTAAATCAAATTCCGACAGGAAATGTGATTACTAATACTACCAATGTCTCTTCGGCTGTTATTACTGATGAAGATCCTGGGAATAATACTGCTGAAGTCACTGTTCCGGTGCTTGCTGAAAGTAAAGTAGTCTCAAATCCAATGGTTCGTCAAAAAGTAAAATAATAATTAATTCAGAAAAAATGAAAACCAAGATGCTCATATTGCTATTTCTGATTTTAATTAGAACAGCAGCTGCACAAAATGCTCAAACCGTGAATGAGGGTTTACTGCATGTAAATACTAATACATTGGTAAGCGTGGAGTGGAATTTTGACAATGAAATTACAGGAGATTACGAAAATAACGGCGAGGTTATCTTTAAGGGCCATTTCAACAATAATGGCATCGTCACTTTTGACCCCCAGTTTCAGGGGTACACTCGCTTTGAAGGCCCCTTGAATCAGGATATTACGGGAACCTACCCATCTGATTTTTACGACATTTTGTTTAATAATACAGCTCCTCAGCCCGCTTTTCGTTTACACAGCGCTATTTATGTTGCCGGTGAGGCTGATTTTAATAAAGGCATTGTGCAGTCAGATGATTTTGGAGGAAGTTTTACTTTTGAAAGGAATGCAACCCATACCCATACGTCAAATACAAGCCATGTTGATGGTGAAGTAACTAAAAATGGAAACGAAGGATTTTTATATCCTATTGGTGACAAGGGCTTTTTTAGGTATGCTTCTATATCTGCTTCAGTAGATAATAATAGTAGTTTTAATGCCCATTATCTTTTGGAAAATTCCAATGCTCTTTATCCTCACAATAAAAAAGATGCCACCATTATTGATATCATTGATGATAAAGAATATTGGACCGTTAATAAAAATGCGAGCACAACAGATATATTGCTGACACTAGGCTGGGATGAAACTACCACTCCGCCCCTTATTATTGCCGCTCCTCAAAATGCTATTCATATTGTTAGATGGGATGATATCAGACAATTGTGGGTAGATGAAGGTGGTGTTTTAGATTCCAGTCAAAAAACAGTGACTACTATTACGGATGTTTCAGGTTATGGCACTTTTACATTAGCAAGAGTAAAAACCATTGTTGATGACGATGTCGTTATTTACGATGCAATCAGTCCAAACGACGATGATAAAAATGATTATTTTTATATTAAAAACATCACCAAATATCCTGATAACAGAGTGCAGATTTTTAATCGTTGGGGCATCAAAGTTTTTGAAACTACAAATTATGACTCGAACGGCAATGTATTTCGGGGATTTTCGGATGGAAGAGCGACTATAAGTCCTGATCACTTACTCCCAAACGGAACATACTTTTATATCGTTCAATATACAAAAACAACTAACGGATCATCCAATACGGTAAAAAAAGCCGGCTATTTATATCTGAGCAAGACTTAAATAAATCTTCTGCAATAATATTCATTCGATTATAGAAAAGAATCAGATAATACATTGAGTCGTGTTTTAAGTAATTACCAAATCAATGTTGCTATGAGAACAAAATTAATTTCAATCATTATTATGTTTGTTACAATTACTGGTCTTGCGCAGCAAGATGCGCAGTACACGCAGTATATGTATAATACTATTAACATAAACCCTGCTTATGCCGGTTCTCGAGGAGCTTTAAGTATTTTTGGTTTATACCGCACGCAATGGGTTGGTCTCGACGGCGCTCCTGAAACAAGCAGTTTTTCAGTCAATACTCCCATCAATAACAGCAATCTTGGAATTGGAGCATCACTGGTAAATGATAAAATCGGCCCCACAAATGAAAATAATATTTCTCTTGATCTGTCCTATACCGTTCAGACATCGGCCAATTTTAAACTTTCGTTTGGTATTAAAGGAACCGTTAATATTTTCAATCTGGATGTGAGCAAGCTGAATCCCGAAGATCAGGGTGATCCCCAGTTTCAGGATCTTGATAATAAATTCTCTCCAAACGTAGGAGCCGGTGTTTACTGGCATTCTGATAAGGCATATATTGGTTTATCTGTTCCTAATTTCATCGAAACAGACAGGTATGATGATAATGACGTGGCTATTTACAAGGATAAAATCAATTATTATTTGATGGGAGGTTATGTATTTGATTTGGATAGATATCAATATTATAAATTCAAGCCGGCAGTTTTGGCAAAAATGACAGAAGGCGCACCACTGCAGGTAGACATATCTGCTAATTTTATGTTTATTGACAAATTTGTAGTTGGTATTGCATACAGATGGAGCGCCTCACTAAGTGCCATGGTGGGATTTCAGATCACAGACGGACTTTATTTAGGATATGGATACGATCGGGAAACCACAAACCTAAAAAATTACAATTCAGGATCGCACGAAATATTTCTTCGCTATGAATTTATCATCAACAATCGTAAAATGACAACTCCTCGTTTCTTCTAAAAAAATGTGCGATGAAAAAAATTATTTTATTTAGTCTGTTATTTTTAAGTGGCTTTGAGTTTGGAATTTATGCTCAAAAACCAAAGATAGTTTCTGGTAATAAAAAATATGACAACTATGCTTATGTAGATGCCATAAAAACGTATGAAATAGTTGCCAAAAAAGGTTATAAATCTGAAGATATGTTTAAAAAACTGGGAAATGCCTATTATTTTAATTCAGAATTTGAAGGTGCAGCAAAATGGTATGGCGAGTTATTTGCGATGAATACAAGTCCGGAACCCGAATATTATTATCGATATGCTCAATGTTTAAAATCAACAGGAAAAATGGATCTGGCTAATAAAATTCTAGCGGAATTTAATTTAAAGAATCAAAACGACACTAGAGGAAAATTACATTTTGTGAACAGAAATTATCCTGACCAAATCAAAGCCAACTCAGGGCGATATAATATTGAAAATGCAGGGATTAATTCTCATTATTCAGATTATGGGACAATTGTGCATGACAATAAAATATATTTTGCTTCTGCCAGAGATACAGGCAATTTTTCAAAACGCAAACATTCCTGGACAAATCAATATTTTACAAATCTGTATATGGCTGAGGTAGATTCTGTGAATGTCAAAAAAATTAAAACTTCGCTGAATACTAAGTTCCATGAAGCATCGCCGGTTTTTACCAAAGATGGAAAAACAGTTTATTTTACAAGAAATAATTATGTAAACGGCAAAAAAGGAAAAGATGAAAATAAAACGACATTCTTAAAACTTTATAAAGCTAATCTTGACCATAATAAATGGACAAATATCATAGCACTTCCATTTACCAGCGATAGCTATAGTACTGCGCATCCTGCACTGAGTCCTGATGAAAAAACATTATATTTTGCATCAGATATGCCTGGAACATCTGGTCAGTCAGATCTTTACAAAGTTTCAGTAAATGATGGCGGAACCTTTGGAACACCTAAAAATTTAGGTAAAACTATTAATACCGAAGGAAAAGAAACTTTTCCATTTATAACCAACGAAAATGAAATTTATTTTGCTTCAGACGGGCATCCGGGACTTGGCGGGCTTGATGTTTTTGTCGCCGATATTGACAATAATGGGGGTATTGGCAACGTTCAAAATATTGGCGCTGATATCAACTCGCCAAATGATGATTATGCGTATATAATTGATCCTGTTTCCCGAAAAGGATATTTCAGTTCTAATAAAGACGGCGGAAAAGGATCTGACGATATTTACAAGTTTTTGGAGACAAAAAATCTAAAATGCATTCAGGAATTAAACGGAATTATTACAGATGCTGAAACGGGTATTATAATTCCAGGCACAAAAGTTATTTTATATGAAAATGAGGCTATCAAAAACATCACAATAGCAGAACCGACCGGCTTTTACAGTTTTCCTGTGGAATGTGGCAAAACATATAACATAAGGACTGAAAACCCGTCTTATTCCACAAAAGAAATAATGATTACAATTCCAAAAATGAATGGAAAAACAAATCTTCCGATCTCGCTGGAAAAATCGGTCTGCAAAGTGACCGTAGGAGATGATTTAGGAAGGTGCTTTGGTCTTAAAATGATTTACTTTGATCTTGATAAGTCAAATATTAGATCTGAAGCAGCACTGGATCTAGAAAAAATCCTGGCCGTCTTAAATGACAATCCAACCATGAAACTGGACATTCGATCTCATACAGACAGCCGTGCCACATTTAAATATAATGAATTGCTCTCTGACAGAAGAGCAAAATCAACTATTCAATGGCTTATTAAAAATGGGATAAACCCATCCAGATTAACAGGAAAAGGTTATGGCGAAATCCAACTTGTAAACAAGTGTATGGATAGTATTCCTTGTACCGAAGATGAACATCAGCAAAACAGACGAAGCGAATTTATTATAATAGAAATTTAAAAAACTTTATGCAAAATTACCTATACTCTACGTAAGACATAAAGCAGTATTTCTTCTTCGAATTCTTTTGATAAATTTTCTGCCTGTAACTTTTGATAGAAATATTTTTCAAACTTCTTTTTAAACTTTTCTGTCTTCGCCTTATTGTTGCAATACTCATCACAGATAGTTCTAAATTTATCATCTACCAAATACAAAATTTTTACTGATTCCATAAATTCAGCAAATTTCATCATATATAGTTCTTTAGGAATTGACATATCAATTTGTTTTAAATTACTACTATATGAGGTAAAACATTTTCAATGCTATGATCTAGAAATTGAAGTTGAATTTTACTAATAAAACACTGATTAAACTTGTAGTAGGATTGGTTGGTTTATTGGCAAGCTCCGGATCGCTAGCTTCTAGCTTTGCATTTTCGATTTGCGCTAAGACAGTGAAACTACAATAGAAGCAAAGTCTAATTTATTCTGTTACTAGGTAAGCGGTATTTCATGAAAGATCATTTACATCCTTTATTTAATCAATAAAGTTTACTCAAAATTAAAACTATAATTGCTGAAACTAACGACTATATTCAACTAAAATAGTTGCAAATTATAATTTGCAACAAGAATTAAATAAAGTTTTATAAACGAAATTAAAAATGTAGCGCTACTTTATTTCTTTTAAATTCTGCATAAAGGCGTATGTATCGCAGGCTTAAATTTAATAATGTAAGATATGGATGGTAATGGTGGACTTGGATTTGATGGATAATCTTTTTTTTGTTGATTAGTTGTTTAACTTCAAATCTACTTTGATTACCATGGTAATTTTTTTTCATATTTTATCATGTTTAGAATCGCTAACATCCTACCACTCCTAGCCTAGTTTGATGCTCTTTTTCTGTTTTTTAAGACATTATTAAATTAAAACACCCCGCGCGCGCGTTGTTTTAATTTTTAAGCAATACTACTATAAACCTCTGATTATTTGCAAATGTTAGGTCAATTAGTACCGACCTTAACATCTGACATATTAATTTATTTATTAAAGACAGAATACACCCTACAAAAGAAAAAATAAGGCATTATACATATTATGAAATTGTGTTTGAAAAATCGCTGAACCTGAAAATACAGATTTTGAAGTTTGCTCAGAAAAGTCCGGAGTCTTTTTAAAATGTGCTTTTAAATCCTTTATAATGTCAGGTTTTGACTTAGATTCATCTAATAGGATGAGATTGTTTATTTCTTGCAAAAAAGTTAAACTAGCATATAACTGCTTATTAAATAAACAAACTAAAACATTTGCGCCTTTTTTTTCTAATTGTAGATATTCAATCATTTCAGATTTATCATAAACTACAAATATGGAATGATCATAATCTTTATAATCATCTTCATTTTCAATCAGAAAAGAATTTCCAGAAAAATCAAATTCATCCTTAAACTTTCTCTTAAACATTTTCAAGAAAACTCCTTTATTATCACGCACTAAAATCTTTTCTCTTCCCATAATCGTTTTATAAATTTCTTTTTTGGATAATTACTTAAGCATTAATCAGTTTAAACCAACGCTTAATAATTAGGCAAAGATATTTTTATCTTAAAATAGATATAGTCCCAATAAGTCATAAAACAATTAAATTAAGGTATTTATTAAAAATGGCAGCATATTAACCCGACAGCTAATCTTAAGCCTTATACAAATCCGTACTATTTTTTCATAAAAAATCGTTTAAAAACTAAAATTTATAAACGTTTAATTCAATATATTGGAATAAAATTTAATTCATCTGTAGTAAACTCAATTTATAATCTTTTATTAAACTTTCGTAATCTGAATTACATTGCTTTCCACAAAAGCGATTAATTCTTCCATATCGCTATCCTTTTTTTTATTCGAAATAGAGATAATATATCCATTTTTTTCTTTTACATATAGAAGAAAAAAGTCTTTAGTTAAAATTGCTTTTTCTATTTGAGTCCATTTATGAACATACTCCCCTAACGGAGAATGGACATAAATAAATGAATTTGTAAAATTGAATTTATATTTTATTATAAATCTGTCAAATTTTAGAAGCTTTTTAATTAGCTCGAAAGTAAGTTTACTAATCGTATTGACAAATGAATACTGAAACATAAAAAAAATAATTACGAAAGTCATATTTCGTATTATCCATATAATCAAATCACCGCCATTAATCATATCAAAAAAAGAGTAAAAAAAATAAAAGAGCAAAACAAACCCAAAAAGGATTCGAACCCGTTCCTTATACAAATTTTTAAAATACATTTTATTTAGCATGCGTACTTCATCCACACTTAATCGAAACTCCAAAGAAAAATTAGAAACATTCATTGTTTAAGTACTTTAATATAACTTTTTTTATTCATTAATTTTCTTTCAAAAAAGAAAAAATAAATAATCAAAATTATAAGGCAAAATTATAAGGCAAAATTAAAATAGAGTTAGAATATAATTTTCCCATTCCGGTCATTTGAATATTAAAATAAGACTTTTAAAAAAAGATAATAATAGCTAACGATTAAAATAAAAATTGATTTTTAGTCAGGACATCAAAATAGAAAAATTAATAAAAACCATAGATTCTATAACTAAAAATAAAGACATAAACAGCCTTTAAAAGTTTAAAAAACACCAAAAAAAGATTTTTAAAATCTAATTATTTAATTTGTTTTCAAATAGTTAAATAAACAAATCTTTTTAAATTGAATTTCAAATATTTAATTATATTTGAATTTAATCGAAACATTTCATGGTTACTTTCCTACATTAAAAACCGTCTTAATTTAAAGAAAACTTCAGAATTAAAAAACAAGAGTCAGTTATAAAAAAACAGCAACAAATAGTATTGTTTTAACATAAGAGAAAATCTATAGTAATGAAAATTACTCCTCGTCAGATTTAAAATAAATCTAAAAACATCTAGCTATTTTGAACTTTATTTATCTAAATAAATCAAATTTCAAAAAAAGCATTATTACAAAATACCTTCTCATATTAATTATTAAAATAAAAATGTAAACGAAGATGAAAACAGAGAAAGAAACAATTAAAAAAAACAAAACACACAAAAAAACACTACCATATATTAAAAAGGAAGAATTTTTAAATTATAATGATAATACATGGGATTTATTCTTTCTGCTACTTTCCAACTATTATGAAATCATGGATATTGAAACAGAAGATAATTTTACAGATTCTCAGCGTACCTTAATCACTTATAATATATTGTATGGAGAAATTACAACTGGCGGTTTTTTAGAGTTAATTAAAAACGGATACGGCAATTATATTTTTGAATCTATATTTATTGAAACATTAAAAAAATGGGGGCTATAGAGATGGCAATTCACATCAATAAGGCTAAAGAAATTTACTTTCAGAACAAAACCGAACTTGAAATAGCCAAAACACCCGAGGATCTTTTTGATATGTATAAGCAGTATCCTGAATTCAATGTTTTAGATAATGGATTCTTTAAAATTATGAATTCAGAGTCCGATAAAATCAAACTATATATTCAACAGCACATCAATGAATTTGCTATTGTTGCTTAAAGACAAAACATAATAAAAGAATTAGCCCGCATTCAAATAATGCGGGCTAATTTATAACGATGCAGTCATAAATATTGTAAAATATAATTATTTATATAAAAAAAGATTGTCAATCTATTAAAAACAATAGTATTAATACCTCATAAATATAAAAGCAAAATTATTTTTATTAATCAAGAAATAAGGAAAGAGCTAGATTATACCCAAATTTCAATCGATGCAATTCGATAGGGTATAACATGAGTAAATTCTACTGTAACAATTTAACTGTCTCCTACTGTTATCAAAATTTTCAAATCGCGTGAAACACAGCACAGACAATTCTTCAGAATATATCCTCATTAAGTACGCTTGGAAATGCCACTAATGATGAAATTTATGACAGTTTGCATCAGGTCTAAAAAGTTCAAAATATTATAAGTTATGGAAAATCAAAATAACACCAACCTACTAAATAATAAAACATTACGGAAATAAAATAAATTAAATTAACTTTATATATAAAAAAAATTACGTGAAAACAATTCAACATTCTTACGGTGCAGATTTAAGCTGGATTGCAGATTTTACAAATCAATTTGGAGGAAAAATTGACGGTAATTTTATCATAATACCCGAAGAGCTACAAACGGGTACAAGGTACTTTCTTGATTGTGGAGAAGGTATAATTGCATATTACATTAATGTCGTATATAACAAAGATTTTCGTTTTATTCAAAAAAATTTAGACAATAACTTTGTTGGAATCTATTACAATCTAACAGAGGGGGAAGCAACAGTGAATAGTAATAGCATTTTATACGATGTTGGACGGTGGAGATATAATCTATCTATTATAGATGGATCACTTGAATCGGATTACAATGTTAAAAAAGGGAGCAGGACATTCGCACTTTGCATTTTTATAAAGAAAACTATGCTGGAAGAATTCCTCAAAAAAAATAATATTCACTTTCATAACATCGAAAAAATAGCAAACCCCTCTTTAAATACTATTGTAAGATTTGAGAGAATGAGTAGTGAAAGTTATCACATATTAAATGATTTGCGAAAATTAGAAGTGGGTGGCCCGGTATTTAATTTAAATTTAATTGGTACTGTACAAATGCTGCTTTCAAATTGTTTAAAAAAATTCTCCACAGAAAGGATTATTATCCAAACAGTTAACTCATCTGATTTAACCAGTATTATTGCCGTCCAAATGTTTCTAATAGAACATATTGAGGATCAATTTCCAAGTATCGTGCTTTTGGCGCAAATGACAAATATGTCAGAATCAAAATTTAAAAATTTATTTAGAAAAGTAACCGGATTAACTCCTAATAATTTCTTTATGAGTAACAAGCTACTTAGGGCAAAAGAGCTACTTGAGAAAAAACAATTATCAATATCGCAGGTTTCAGATCAATTAAGCTTTAATAACAATTCCTACTTTGCTTCGAAATTTAAAGAACAATTTGGAATACCTCCAAAGATTTTTGTAAAACATTTATAATAATTACACATCTAATTTTAAAAAATAATTGAATTGCTTAATGAAAATATTTCTTAATTATGAAAAAAATCACACACTGCTATAGTTTAACTCCAGAGTGGCAATCTGAACTCGCAAAAAAATTAAATGCAGAATTGATTGATAATAAAATCATTAAAATTCCTGAATCAATAGGAAATGGACATTCGTATTTTACACAGATCATACCAGGTATCTCGGTATTATTTATAGATTTCACTTTAAAAACTCCATTGAAAATAACAAGACGTAGATCTCATAAGCAATTATATATCTTTCATTTTGATTTAAGTGAACACGTCAATTTAATTAAGATTAATAATAAGGATTATGAAATTGGATCTTATGATAAATTGGATCTTGCTATCATTGATAATGAATTAGAAAGTTCTTTTAAACCAGCTGTCAATGAAAGGACCATTGCTATTCGCCTCCTCGTTGATAAAAAATTATTGAATGATTTTACAATAATGCATTCTAAAAAAGTAGAAACTAAACAAAAAAACAGAGGAGTTAAAAATTTTTTTTACCATTATGGAAACATTGACAGCAACAGCATTTTGCTAATTCAATCTATTAAGGATAAACCTATCAGCAGTATCTCGTTTGAGCCGCTTCTTAAAGGAGTTTCACTAAAATTACTTGGCAATTTTTTTAATAAATTCTATGATTTAAAGCCAATAAACAATGATATTACTAATGTTGAGCTAGAGGCTATTAATAAAACCAAAGAGTATCTTCTAAGCCATCTATACGGTTCATTTCCGTCAGTAACATTTCTGGCTTCAATGGCTGGTATGTCCGAATCAAAATATAAAATATTATTCAAAAAATGTTTTAATGACACACCTAATAATTTATTTATTAAAGAAAAAATGATTCTTGCCAGTACCCTTTTAAAAAGCGGTAGGTTTAATTCCTTAACAGATGTTATTTACGAATTGAATTATCCTAAGTTAAGTTATTTTTCATCCAAATATTATGTCTTTTTTAAGCGTAAACCATCTGAAGATTTTGTAAAAAACAACTTTTAAAAATTCTAATTTTATTTAAATATATCACGTTTAAAATTAAAAAGGACATCTATTTAGATGTCCTTTTTAATTGTAGGCATAATAAGTTTAAATAAATCTATATATTATTTCACATGAATAATAAATTCTGAACGCCTGTTTTGCTGATGTTCCGCTTCAGAACATTTTACTCCATTTGAACATCTATTTATTAAACGGGTTTCACCATAACCCTCAGCACTCACACGCTCTTTTTTAATTCCATGTGCGACAATATAATCCATAGTAGCTTTGGCTCTGTTTTTAGACAATTTCATATTAAAATCATCCTGGCCTCTACTATCTGTGTGCGAGTTAATTTTGACAGAAATACCAGGGCGAACTTTTAGCACATCGACAACCTTATTCAACTCTGCCTTAGATGATTCCCTAATTTTATAACCATTATAATCAAAATATATGGGTTTTAATTTAAGGGTTTTGGTAAGATCACCACCTTCCTCTATTGGTACTGTCTCATTATCAACTATTACTACCATCTCGTCAATAAAATCAAATGAGTATTCTCGTTTTTCTGCCGGTTTGAATGGTGCAGCCATCTGTGCGATTTCAGTAAGCCCCGTTTTTCGGTATATTAACTCATAAGCTTCAAAAGGTAACATATAAGCCAAATACTTACCCTCTTTATCTGAATAAACAGTATTTATTTTCTCCTTTTTAGCATTGTAAATGTCTACCGCGATACCTTCAATTGGTTTACCGTTAGTATATTTAAGAGTTCCATATACTAGTGGCTTTATCTCAAAGTCAAAACTGATAGGTCTGTTTTCTGTAAAACCATAGATATCATCGTTCCCATTTCTGTTTGAAGAAAAATATCCTTTTTTTGTATCATCCTGAAAAGTATAGGCAAAGTCATCCGCGTTGGTATTGACGCCATCTCCAACATTTACAATATGATATTTACCAGATTCATCTTTAATAGCGGCAAATACATCCAAGCCTCCAAGTCCCGGATGCCCATCTGAAGAAAAATACAAAATTCCCGAATCATCCATAAATGGGTATGTTTCTCTTCCTAGCGTATTAATCTCATCGTCTAATTTGGTTATATCATTCCCAATGAAACCATCTTTTTTAATACTTACTTTATATAGATCTGAGTTACCAAATTTATTATTTCGATCTGAAGCAAAGTATAACTCTGTTTCATCAGGGCTTAAAGCAGGATGTGCAGACGAAAAACCATCACCATTTAAGGGATATCCTAATTCTTTTACATTTTTCCATTCCCCATCAATATTTTCTGCTACATAAATTTTTAAAAAAGTAGTCCCTGCCTTATCAGCTCCAAGTTTTCCGTCATTATAATTATTTCGGGTAAAATACATTTTTTTACCGTCTTTTGTTATTGCCGGCGTGCTCTGGTGGTATTTTGTGTTAACCTGCCCTTTTAAAAGAACTGGGTTTTGCAATCCTCCATCTACTGTAACATCAGCAGTATATAATTTTAAAAACGATTTATCGTTCCAGCTGTGTTTGCGTTTGATAATAACACCAGTATCTTTTGCAGAAGCGTAAATTACTTTATTTTTATCTAAATACGCTGCTCCAAAATCAGAAAAGGGAGAATTAAGTTCTATTGTTTTAATATCATAACGACCAGATTGTTTTTGTAAAGCTGCCTTAAGTTTTTTTTCGCCCCAATTTTCACTTAAATCCTTTTTTCCGGTTTTTGAATAATACATTTTCATTACGGTTTCCGCTAATTTATAGTCATTACCATTACTAAGTGCTTGTGCATACCTAAAATAATACTCCGGATTAACATCATTTGTAGCGGTCACCACCTTTGAGTAACATTGTGCTGCTTCCGGATAATTTGCATTATAATAATAACAATCACCAAGCTTTGTATAAATCTCTGTCGTATTTATTCCTTTATTTATTTCTTCCTTATATAATTTAATCGCTTCTATAAAAGCAAATCTATTATAAGCCTCATTTGCTTTTTCCATTTTTTTATCCTGAGCTGTGATATTACCTACAAGTATCATAAATATTCCCAGAAACATGAAAACAGTTTGTATTTTTTTATTAATCATCTTATTTTGTATTAACCGTTATTAGAAGAATCTTGGACTTACCAATCTCGTTTTCGATTTACTTAATAAATCAAATCTTAAAAATATCTCATGAGAACCTGAATTATAATGTCCTAAATTTGTAGTATCATAATCGTATCCATACCCAACCTGAATCCCGTCAGTTATCTGAAAACCAGCTAATGCACTAACACTGGCGTTCCAGCGGTATGCTGCTCCCAAAGTAAGCTTATCATTAATTAAGAAGTTCGCAGACATATCAACTGCTACCGGGGCACCGGTCACGAATTTAGCCAATACGGCAGGTTTAAATCTTAAATATGGATTTATATCAAAAACATATCCTCCCATCAAATAGTAGTGTGCTTTAGTCGAATATACAGAAGCTGCCACATCATCATAAAACTCCGTTTTTAATAATTTAGGTATTGATATTCCGGCATACCATTTAAAGGTGTGAAAATAAACCCCTGCTCCAACATTTGGAGAAAATTGCGATTCGCTTCCCATCATATAAGGATCTTGGTATTCAGGATTTAATTTTGTATAATCAACCTCAAAATTGTCAAAACCACCAGAGATACCAAATGAAATTTTCAATTCATCTGTAGGCATAATAGTGTAGGCATAATTAACTGTAAAACCTGTGTTTTTTGTTGGTCCGATCTGATCACTTACAACGTTTAAGCCAAGACCATTTCCATGATATCCTATTGGTGTCTGAACTGAAAAATTCATTGTTTTTGGAGCTCCTTCCAGCCCGACCCATTGTGTTCTGTATAATGCCATAGCAGTTAAAACTTCTCTTGAGCCAGTATATCCAGGATTAAAAGTCATAGTATTGTACATGTATTGCGAATATTGCGATTCCTGTTGCGCTGATGCTCCGAGAATACTTAAAAACAATAATGATACTATATAAAAAAGTTTTTTCATTATTTCTATTTATTACGTTCTGTTTAATTACTGATTATTGATATACAGATAGCCTGATTGCTCTATTACTTTTTTAGTATTATTGTATTTTAATATGTAGAAATATGTACCCGTCGGTAATTTTTCATTCCTATTTATTGTAGCTCTTCCGTCAGAGTAACCTCTAAACATATTATCGCTTTCATTGTATGATTTGGCATCAAAAACTTTAACTCCCCAGCGATTGTAAATCTCTACTGAGTTATCTGGATATTTATCTATCCCCGCAATATGAAAACTATCATTAATTCCGTCTCCATTAGGAGAAACGGCATTATAAACGACAAGTTTTTCATCTGTAGCATCTTCTTTAACAAGGGCCATGGTAAATATTCCGTAACCTGTTACCTGGGCTGTTAAAAGTTTTTCGTAATTAAGGGTTTGGGTCGGATCGCTCAACTCTCCTTTGCAGTTAGTCCATTTTTGCAGTGTTTCATCCCAGCGTACTATTGCTAGTTTCATACCTGCAGCTGCATTTAAAAATACGGATGGTGTTGTCTTATCGTTTAGTGTGAGGCTTAAAACTATTTTTTCATTTCCACTGTCCTGCGTTACTTTCCAGTACTCGGCATCATTTATTGCTAAAATTGTTTCCTCTTTTTGAGAATGAGGATAAAGAGTATTCGAATTTTGATAAAAATACTGTGTTGTAAAAACATTTTCCAATGCGGAAGAAGCTGCAGTAATTACCGGTCTGTAATAAAGCTGGTTACCAACCGGAAATTCAAACATTTTATCTCCTTTTTTCTGTACCTTACCATCTACAAAACTTTGATTTCCAGCATCTGTGTAGACAGCTTTCTCTTCAAAAATCATTTTACCATCATAATCTCCTGCATTGATAATTCCATTTTTAAAATCAGAATTATTGCCAACTATAATTGCCGTTTTAAGGTGAAAAGGCATTAATGATGTTACGTTATTAAAAACTATGTTCTGAAAGTCTGCTACCTGAGAGCCTGTGATTATTTGTTCCTGCTCTCCTGTAAAAAATGTCGTCCCGGAGCTTTTGTCTGTATAAGAAACTAAACCGTCATTATTATAATTTCCAAAAGCATGAACCTGGCCGTCATTAACAAAATTCCCTGTGCTTTTGTTCTCACAATCCATATATATTGATAATATGGTCTTATCGGTTACTTTTAAATCTCCCTGATTGACAAATTGAGCCTGCGCTTTTTGAAATAGTAACAAAATCATTATGATACTAAATACGCTGTTTAAAATTTTCCTATTTTTCAAGGCGGGATAAATGCATTGTAAATCTTTTATCATTTTATCTATTTTTTTAGTTTACCTAGTTAATACTTGAAAATCAACCTAAATGAAAGTGCAAAATTAAAACTGTGATTAAGAAGCTATGCCCTCTAGAAGTTATTGATATATTAGAATAAGGTTTTTAATAATTCCTTATTATGGAAACAAAAAATTCCTGCCTTATTACAATCATCTCAAATAATACATGCACTTTGTTATTAGCAGTTTCACGAAAATTATTTTATAATAATTAAATTAATTACAACCTAAATTGCAGAACACAAGTAATTTATATAAACATAAAATGAGAAGCCTTCGCTCCTCATTCTATGTTGTTTTCATTATTATAACACGTTATAAATTTTGATAAGCTGTTATAAGCCGCTTGGCATAGAAAATGCATTGCCATTAGCTAATCCTCCCATATTACCTGTCTGAGGAGTTAAAGTATTTACTAAAGACTTGTTAATAACTAAACAATAAATTTCCCAGGTGCCATTGACATCTCCAACTGTGCCAGAATTTCTATAATCTGCCGATAAATACCAGTTTCCCGACCACTCGTATGCATAAACACTAAATGCAGGGATGCCGGTATTATAAAGCGTTACTTCCTTATCAAAACTTGAACCTACAACCACAACTGTATACCTGTCAAGGGGAATTTTTGTATTGTACCCTTGTATCCAATCTCCATTAACATTTGATATAGTGTATTTAACATAAGAAAGTGGTTTGGCATCTGTACTTGAACTTGAACCAATCTTGTAAATTTCGCCTGTAGTATTATCTACCGCTAATTGTGATACACCAGTTGCCGGTGCGATAGCAGTAGTTTTAGCATATACTTTATTTGTTAAAGTTGAAACACCAGTTACATTAAGATTTCTAACATTATTAATATCATTATTATTCATAGCTAAATTAGTTGTTGCACTATGACTTCCTAAATTATCTCCTAAACTAGCTTTAGTTATAGTTTTCAAAACACCACTACCGTCTGCTACCAATATATTATCTGTTGCAAGACCTAACTGTAAACCACTTATTGCAAAAGTATTGCTACTTGAAGTTGTTAAAACGGAAGGTTTTGTTAAAGCTCCACCCAATTGAATATTATTCCCGGTAACTGTCAAACCATTATCTGCCGTTGTGATACTATTAGGATTGACCTGAATCTTTTTACCGTTTATAGTTGCTACCGTTTCTGTCTGTGCCATCATAAACCCACTTTGGATTAATAATAGCATATATATCATTTTTTTCATTTCATCGTTTAATTTAAATTCTTTTTCCATTATAATTCGATCTACTTAAAAAATTTAATTCAAAAGTCACACACTCTAACTAAAGAGTGTGTATACTCTCAAATTTTAAAATATTATTTTAAATAATCAATTGTTACATTGTCGCTTGTCATTAATATATATGATCCGTTGTTTCCAGAATTATATGTTAGGACATTTCCACTCACACTAATGGCATCTTTATCAATACGAACACCATTTATATATAATTTCACTTTAGACAGAGAAGATGGAGCTGAAGCTAATGTAAAACTAGTTTGACCAGCTATTGCTGTAAACTCATCTATAGCTTGCTGAGGAACTACCGCATTTACTACATAGGGGCTAACATCAGTTCCAGCTCCACTTATAGTAACATTTGTACCTGCATTCGTTTTGCCTCCAATGCCAGCAATACCCTGAGGACCTGTTGCTCCAGCAGGACCTGTCAACCCAATAGGACCTTGTGGACCTGTATCTCCAGTTGCTCCGGCAGGACCTGTCAACCCAATAGGACCTTGCGGACCTGTAGCTCCAGTTGCTCCGGCAGGACCTGTCAACCCAATAGAACCTTGTGGACCTGTAGCTCCAGTTGCTCCGGCAGGACCAGTCAACCCAATAGGACCTTGTGGACCTGTAGCTCCAGTTGCTCCGGCAGGACCAGTCAA
>Ga0247804_10000434_pt1 | contig 19295 bp, 15 predicted proteins | sample UWRJL029104C1_FD_181142 | JGI IMG/M metagenome (GOLD analysis project Ga0247804, IMG submission 181142) | Plant litter microbial communities from Arlington Agricultural Research Station in Wisconsin, United States - UWRJ-L029-104C-1 | ecosystem: Environmental > Terrestrial > Plant litter >...
AACAAATTATTTCCTACACTATCCTTTATCCAAAAGACATAAGAAAATGGTCTATCCATGCCCTTTTCTTGGCAACCCATTAAAAAAGTGATACTTAAGAGTATCAAAATTGGAAGTAATTTTTTCATTTTGTTTTGTTATTTAATAATATTGAATTCTACAGGTGGCACTTGTGATAAATTGTATTTTGAAAATATTAATTGATTATTCTGAAATACATTGATGTTATCTTTCCCATACACAACCCTAAGTGTATCTTTTTCAATAGAGTTGTATTTTAGTACATAAGATCTGTCAGTATTTGTTGAGATTCCTGCGCCAAAATAATATCCTTTATAAAAATCTTTTGTTGCAAGTAGTTCATTTCTGTTTGAGTCAACGATATTTCCATTAATGTTAAAATATATTACTGAATCAACAAAATAGCGATTTAAATCTATTGAATCTCCAACTAGATTAATACCTGTACTATCTTTTATCCAAAAATGATAAGAGAATCTAGCTGGTTGCCCCCTTTCTTGGCAACCTATTATAAATGCGATACTTAAGAGTATCAAAATTGGAAGTAATTTTTTCATAAGATTATTTCTTTATAGTGTAATCAAGATAGCCGCACCCATCATCTTCTTTTTTTATTAATGCATTTTTATAGTAATATTCGAGTCTAAAATTATTAGAAGTATTGATAGTAATTGTATCACTTTCTGTCGAATTCAGATAAAATAATATCTTATACAGACCATTTTTATTGCCAAAATAATAACTAAGGCTATATTCATTATAGAACCCAACTGAATTAACCTCAGGATTAAGAATGTCAGTTGTATCAAAATCAGAAATAATAGAATACTTTATTGAATCTTTATTATACATTTGGCTTGTATCACCTGTTAAATCATTATTTAAAGCATCTAAAAATCTTACGGTTATATTTAAATTATTACATGATAATGCTGGATCAGGACCAGAAGTACAACCAATAAAAAAGCTACATGCGCTGATGCTTATAATTATAAATAGATGTTTCATAAAGTAATTTATTTAATGCAAAAAAAAACTTCAAAAAATAAAAGATTTTCATAAGATTCTTTTATACAACAAAGATACAGTTAGCATTTTAGTATAAAAAAAATAAAGTGTTAAATTATAATTTATTTTTTCCACATTTGATATTACAAATAGTTTTAATATGTATAGCTACTACAGCACTAAGCTGTATTTAAGCATTGCCAATATGGCAATTACTTATCATGGTTCGTCCACACGAACCATAAATCTCAATAAATCACAACAAGAACTTATTATATTTATACAAGATTTAAATACAATGGAAAACAGCAACATCACATTAACTAAAACAACAGAAGAAGATTTACAGGCTTTTTTTCAGTTTCAGCTGGATAAGGAAGCAAGCTACTTAGCGGCTTTCACGCCTGGAGATACAAACGACAGAATTGCTTATATCAGCAGATACACCAAGTTTTTAACGGATCCGACCATAAACATGCGTACCATAAAAGTGAATGAAGTGATTGCAGGCAGTATCTCTAAATTTGTGATGGAAGACGAAGCTGAAATTACTTATTGGATAGACAGAAAATTTTGGAGTCAGGGAATTGCCACTACTGCTCTTAATGATTTTTTGAAAATTGAAAACACAAGACCTATTTTTGGTCGTGTTGCATTTGACAATTACGGCTCACAAAAAGTATTAGAGAAATGTGGCTTTATTAAGATCGGCACCGACAAAGGCTTTGCCAATGCACGGCAAGCAGAGATCGAAGAGTATATTTATAAGCTTGATTAGTGATAATTTTAGCAAAGCAAACTGACATAAAAGTATTATTATCTCTTTTTTTCCATTGCTTTTAACGAATTTCCAGCCAGCTGTTTTTTGTCGACAGTAAATATTGGATCAGCTTTCAGAACATTCATTTTCACAATATGATTCTTTTTGAATATGATATATCCAAGGTCTAAATTATCTTCATACATTTCCAGCTTATCACTGTCGTTATAGAATCTTATATTTTTCAGGTGGAAATAACCATCTGTGTTATCGTTCTCTAACTCATCGATCAAATCACTTTTTACCTGTCCATAATAATAATATACAGCTGTATCAAACTTAGAAGGTATGTGCAATGTGGTATATACCCATTGTTGGGTGCCTCTTTCATTATTTTTCACAAAGCGTTGTTGTGTTTGTTCACAGCCAAATGTGATAATACTTGATAACAGTATTAAAGTACATCGTGAAGAAATTTTATGATAAATGGTCATATTTAAAAATCGTATCGCTTGTAAGGAATGCTCCAACGCAGGTTCATGTTGATGAAATGTGTGGTCATATTACGTAAGGCATCTTCGCTTTTCTTCTTGCGGAAAGTATAAGTAAAGTCCACAAAAATATTGTGCCAAGGCTCGTAGGTTGCTACAAAATCCAAATAGAAAGTACGTGCGGTAACACCTTGCGCCACATTGTTGCCAAACTCACGCGGTGTGTTCAACGCATCGTAATTATTCAACGGATTGCCGCCCCAATTTAAGCTGTCGTCCTCGCCTTTTCTTGCATAAATAAAACGCGATGACAAGAACAGCTTTTGCAAAGGCTGATATTTCACCTGAAAAATTAACTCTGTAAAATTCGCACCTAAAGGATGTGCTAAAGGTTGGTTATAGTGTGTCCATGAAGCGATCGTATCGTAATGCGAGTAAGTATATGGTCGTGCCATGTTAGCTTCCAATTGCAGGTCTAAATGATCTACACCAAAGGCATCAATATATTTAATACCCAACTGTGCTGCAAATTTATTGTTCTTCCATTTTCTTGGATGCGTAACACCGTACAATTTGTTTTTTCCAGGTGTAGAAAATTCCTTACTGAAATTAAACTCATCTAATAAAAGCTGTCCGTAGATCTGCACATGCTTAGGTATGTTTATTTTAAAATCAAATCCTAAGAGCGCATTATCAGGCGAGCCTAAGGCCTGCTCTACCGAACGGTAAAAAATAATTGGATTTAAGTATTGTAACTCAAAAGTATTTTCCCTGCGAAACATCACGCTTTCAAACACACCGATGTTTACGTTCTTGGTAATATTCACACTTAGATGGTGCATCGCCATATATTTTTTGGTCAATAAGCCATCAGATGAATGTGGATAGAATTTAGTTAACTCGGCAAAAATATTTTGGTAGTTGATCTTCCAGATATTGGTATTTAATTTCAGGAACATATAATTGGCGCCAAAATCAGAGAGAAACATCGAACGCATACCATCGCCGATGAAGTTATTGTCGTAGCCAAACTGCACATGAAAATGCTTGCTTGGTGTAATGGTTACATAGCCTTTTGCTAAGAAATAATCGTAACCGCCATTTTTATATTCTTTCCAATAACCTGCTCCTGGTGGTGTGCGCGACTGGCGAATGTAATCGTTCACATAGTTTGGAAATGTACCTTGTTCTGATAAGAATAATGCATAAAAACCAAAGATATCATCTACCTGTCCGCGTACTTCAAAGCCTTTAGATGTAAGATATTTAAATTTCTTTCCGGTTTCATCTGTTAAAGAACCGCCTAATTTTATTTGTATTGCAGGATCAACAGACACCGCAAAATGCGGCACTTTCACGCTTAAAAAATGCGCAGGATGTGTAAAGAGAAATTTCAGCTTTGGATTATCTGGCAACTCCGTGTGTTCATCGTCGAACTCAAAATTATCTTTATAAATATAGCTGACATTTTGTTTATCCATTTTTGTAAGGTCATCAGAATCCATATCGCTCAAAGAATCTAATCCGTTAACATAATCAACAGCCATTTTCCTGTCGTAAGGCTTGTTAGATGTATGAAATTGATTTACCAAACCTGTTTTAATTTCCAGTCTTTCCAGGTAATAATTGGTTTGGCTGCCCATAGGAATGTAAGTTCCTTGTGCAGAACCCATTGAAAACATGAAAAATAAAGAGCAAAGTATAAGGAATTTTCTCATTTCAGGATAGTAAATTATTTGTAATAAACAGAAGGTAAATATAAGGAAATGACCGCAAATACAAACAATTATAGCAAACAAACTCTTGATAACTTTAGACTTAAAATGCAGTATGGTTTTGTATTTTTGGAAAAACATCACAAAAAATAAGTATATGACAGAAGGCAAAAAAGTTTCCGTTGGCTACCAGATCGGAATCATTGGTATTTTATTTTTTATTTTTGGATTTATCACTTGGGCAAATGGAACACTTATACCCTATTTAAAAATTGCGTGTGAACTAAATGATGCGCAGCAATATTATGTTGCTACTGCATTTTTTGCTGCCTATTTTATTATGGCAATTCCATCTTCTATTATTTTAAAGAAAACAGGATTTAAAAATGGTATGTCATTAGGTTTATTTGTGATGGCAATTGGTGCATTACTGTTTATTCCTGCAGCACAAACCAGAACTTATAACTTATTTTTATTAGGATTATTTATCATCGGAACAGGCTTGGCATTATTGCAAACGGCTGCAAATCCATTTGTTACTGTTTTAGGTCCGATTGAAAGTGCGGCACAGCGAATTTCTATTATGGGAATTTGCAATAAGATTGCAGGTATTTGTGCCATTTATGTTTTAGGTTCTATTGCTTTAGAAAATGCAGATGGAATTAAAGCGAAATTACTTACACTTAATGCAGCTGAGAAAGCAGTAGAATTAGATAATTTAGCAGCAAGAGTAATTTTGCCTTATACAGTAATCGCAGTTATTTTGACTGTTTTAGCTATACTCTTATTCTTTGTAAAGATGCCTGAAGTGCATGAAGAAGAAACAAATATTGATTCGGAATTATCAAAAACAAAAACAAGCATTTTTCAGTTTCCACATCTATTATTAGGTGCAATTGCTATCTTTTTTTATGTTGGCGTTGAAGTAATAAGCTACGACACATTTGCAGGTTTCGGTGAGCATTTAGGTTTTCCTTTAGAAACAGCTAAAAACTTCGCCACATTTACAGGTTATGCGTTATTGGTTGGATATATCTTTAACATACTTGCGATACCTAAATTTATATCACAACAAAAGGCTATGTTTTGGCTTACTATTTTAAGTATGATATTGGTTGTCTTATCAGTATTTACAAGTGGCAAAACAGCTGTAATTTGTTTTATGTTATTAGGATTTTCTAACGCAGTGATGTGGCCTGCTATTTGGCCTTTAGCAATAGATGGCTTAGGGAAATTCACTAAAATAGGTTCTGCATTAATAATAATGGGCATTGTTGGTGGTGCTATTTTACCACCTTTATATGGCAAAATTTCTGTGCTAATTGCTAACAAACAATTAGCTTACTTAATGATGATACCATGCTATTTATACATTTTATATTATGCTGTTGCAGGTCATAAAGTTGGTCGCGAAATGCAATAACCCTTAATGGTTAATTAATTATTTTTAATTTTATGATTTCCTTGAATCGAGATATTTTAGCAAAACAACAGAAATTACAACAACAACTTAAAAATCGTTTGTTTGATATCAGCAGGCGCAATCGTTTGTTATATTATAAACCAAGTTCAAGGTTTATCAACCTCACACATCTTTCAGCAATTTCAGCATCCAATGTAAAGAACGAACAGTTTTTATATTGGAATGAAATTATTGAAAAGAAAATAAGCAGCAGCAAAAATGTAATTATTACTGATTATTTTGCTGCTGATGAAAACCCTTATTTTATTGATGTTTTCAATAAAATACGATTAGAATCTAATAAGAATATACATGAATATGGTTTCTCTTCATTAAGGTTAGTTGTTGCATTTTTGCATTGGTATAATCCAGTTGAAGACGCTAAGGAAAAGATCTCATCGCCTTTGGTTTTGCTGCCTGTTAAACTTGTAAAGAAGAAAGCAATTACCGAACAGTATGTTTTAGAAATTGAAGAAACAGAAGCTGAAGTGAATCCTATTTTGGTGTATCAATTCAAAGAATTATTTAATATTATTTTACCTGAAAGAATTTCATTAGAGGAAGAAACTTTGCAGGATTTTTATAATAATATCAATGAACAAATCGCATTGTCTGAAACCAATATCAGCATCATTTTAAATAATATGCCTGATATTGAAAGTCTTAAAAAACAGGCAAAAGAATTAGTTAAGAAGAGTGTAGGAAAAAAAGCATCAATACAGAAAACAGAAGAAAAAGAGATTAATATTCATGAAGCTTTTGACGATTTTATTAAGAAACATTCATTATTAAAATTCCTTCAGCCAAATTATAAAAGAGAAAATTACGAGCTAAAAAATCTACAATATAATTCACATAAAAGCAATATTTTAAATTGGGAATTTGATCTGTGCAATATTGTTTTAGGTAATTTTAATTACAAGAAGATGTCGTTGGTGAGCGATTACAATGAAATTATTGAAGCTGAATTAAGTAATAATGTCTTTGATCTTTTATTTAATGAAACACCGAAATCCATCACAAATACTGATAATTCAACGATATTATTTAATGAATTGTATAATGTTGTCACATCAGATCCTACACAAAACAAGGCAATATTTCAGGCACGACAAAATACGAGTTATATCATTCAAGGTCCGCCAGGCACAGGCAAATCTCAAACGATCACCAACTTAATCTCAGACTTTGTAGCCAATGGTAAAAAAGTCTTATTTGTTTGTGAAAAACGTGCTGCAATTGATGTGGTTTATTATAGATTAAAGCAGGAAAACTTAGATGAACTCTGTTGTTTGATCCATGATTCGCAAACTGATAAAAAAGAATTTATTCAAAACCTGAAACGGAATTATGAACTTAACTTAAAGAACAATTCTAATATTGAAGATATTGCAAAACAGCGAGATGAGGTTGTTCAATACTTGCAGCAAGAGCTGAAGATCATTGAACATTTTAGCAAAGTAATGCAATCAGAAATTGATAGTGCAAATTTAAGATCAATTGAGATTTACAGGAAATTAATTGAGCTGAATGAATTTACACAAGACTTAGGAAATGTTGCTTTAGATGAAATAGTTGGTTATAAAGAATGGACAAAATTTGGTGAAACGATAGAGCAATTATTCAGCAAATTAAAATCACATAACAACAAAGATTATTTTGCAGAACATCCGATCAGTTCATTAAATGATATTGTGATTGAAACTGCGCCAACACCAACTGAGTTAAAAGCCAAACTATCAGAAATTGCGGCACTTACAGACGAAATCAGGGAATATTTAGAGCTTACAGACTTTGATGAGAACTACAAAGAAAATACAAACGATCTAAAGCAATTATTGCATAATATTGATGAACTGAAATTGTTTATCGATACTAAACAGTTAGAACTCTTAGATGAAAAAAGTAATGCTTACAATCAATTTCTACAGCAAAGAAATGAGCTGTTAGAATTAGATAAAGATATTGAGCATATCCAAAATAAAAACAAAAACTGGAAGCAGAGATTTTCAGAAACAGATACAGCAAACGCATTGCAAATTGCTCAGAATTTAGAAGATTCTATCTTTCGAATTTTCTATGGCTCTTATCGCAAAATGAGATCGAGTATTAATAATGCTTATGATTTTTCTCAACACCAGATCAAGCCTGCGTATTCACAGGTATTGTTGCAGCTTAAGCAGGAATATGAAACGATTGAAGCACAAAATACTAAAATAACAAACGCAGAAAAAAAGTATCAATTAGGAAATTTAGAAGAAGCCTATTTGAATATTAAAGAATGTCAGCAACATTTGCATCCTGAAATAAAAGAAATGCTTGAACAAGATGCCAACGAAAATAAGGCGAAAGATCTATTGCTGATCAAAACAAAATTTGACCGTTTAATTAAGTTGGTCTTACAAATTTTAGACAATAGAAATATTGATAACCTATCAACTATCGAGCAAACAGCAGAAGCCATAATACCTGTAATTACTGACTTCAACACATATTTACCATACCTAAAAGAATTAATAAATGCATCACCAAAATTAAAGCAATTATTAAAAACACGCAATTATTCTGCAAGGCAGATTGAAACAATTTTTGCAAAAAAAAGTATGGCAGATTTTTATGTGTTACATAAGGAAATACAGAAGATCGAAGGTTCCGTTTTAGAATATCATGTTGAGCGAATTAAAAAATTACATCAACAATATCTAAAAATAAACAGCACATTTATAAGAGCGAAACAACGCGAACAATTTATGAAATTGGTGATGGCTTCTGAAATTTCTATTGCAGGAAAATCTGAAGCAGAAAAAGAAGACAAACGAGTTTTACAGGAAGGCAGACGCATACTCGAAAATGAATTTGGAAAATCAATGCGCTACAAATCTATCAGGGAATTGGCAACCGCAGAATCAGGAAAATTAATTCGTGAGCTAAAACCGGTTTGGTTAATGAGTCCGCTTTCCGTATCAGATACTTTGCCATTAGCGATAAAATATTTTGATGTCGTAATCTTTGACGAAGCCAGTCAAATAACATTGGAAGAAGGCATACCACCTATTTTCAGAGCATCACAGGCAATTATTGTTGGCGATGAAATGCAGATGCCACCAAGTAATTTTTTCAGCGCTGCGCCAGCTGATTTGGACGATCTTTGGAAAGATGAAATTGATATGCAAAATCAAATTGATTTGGACGCAAACAGCTTGTTAAATCAGGCATCACGAAAGCTGCCATCTGTATTATTAGGCTGGCATTATCGAAGCAGACACGAATCTTTGATAAGTTTTTCGAATGCTGCTTTTTATAAAAATCAATTGCTAACGATTCCTGACAGAGTTGATGCTCACCAGGAATTGAATGATATTATTATTAATGAAATTACGGAAGCAAAAGACAATTTAAATTATTTATTCGACAGATCAATCAGCTATCATTATTTACAAAATGGAGTTTATGAAAGCAGAACAAATGAAAAGGAAGCAAATTATATTGCTGAATTATTGTTTCATTTTTATGAAAGCAAGAATACCGAAAGCATAGGTATTGTTGCATTTTCGATGGAGCAACAAGCTGAAATTGAAAGTGCTATTGATAAAAAAGCAAGATCAGATATATTTTTTGACAGATGGCTCGAAGATGAATACAAACGGATTGAAAGCAATCAATTTATCGGCTTATTTATAAAAAACCTTGAAAATGTTCAAGGAGACGAACGCGATATTATTATTATCAGTACTTGTTATGGTTATGATAATAACAAAAAGATGTTGATGAATTTTGGACCAATTAATAGAAAAGGTGGTGAAAAAAGATTGAACGTTATTTTTTCAAGAGCAAAAAAGCATGTTTGTGTGATTAATTCCATCAAGCATACTGATATAAAAAATGAACACAATGAAGGCGCAAATTTCTTAAAAAAGTATTTACAATATGCAGAATTAATTAGTAAAGGAAATTTGCCAAATGCTCAGAACATACTGAATTCATTGACGTTGCAACAGGTTCAGAAAGCAGAAACTATAAATCATTTACAGCAACAAATTTGTATTGCATTAAATGAAGCTGGTTATTTTACCAAAATAAATATCGGTCAATCTTATTTTAAATGCCATATTGGAATTAAGAAGAATGAAAATGATAAAGCATATTCCTTAGGAATTATTTTGGATGATGATCTTCATTATTCTAATGAAGATATTTTAGAGCAATACTTACTAAAACCGAATATTCTACAAAATTTTGGTTGGCATATTATGCAGATTTTCGCAAAAGATTGGCTCGAAAACAGAGATAAAATATTGCAACAAATTATCAATAAAATTGAAGGTAAAACCGAAGTCACAAGTTCAGGATCAAACACGGAAGAACTTTTAAATAATCGTATTTCATTAGTAGAAAACAAACAAAAGAATTTAGAAGAAAGCTTCAATTCAACAATAAATGCAAGTACAATTAGGTTGTTATCAGAAGAAAACAAGTTCTGGCAAATCACTCAAAATAAAAAAAGTTTGATCATTGAGTTTGGAAAAGTAAATGCCAATGGACAAAAGATAATTAAGCCTTACGAAACAGAAGATGAAGCAACCAAAGAAATGAAGAAATTGATTGAACAGAAAAAGAAAAAAGGTTATAAATAAATATCATGAAATATCTTATCAAAAACGGAAGCATCATCAATGAAGGAAAAATTGAGCAGAAAGATATTCTAATCGAAGATTCTTTAATTGTGAGAATTGATAGTGACATTTCTGATACCAATGCAACAATTATTAATGCAACTAATAAACACATCATTCCGGGAATTATCGACGATCAGGTTCATTTTCGCGAACCAGGTTTAACGCACAAAGCTAATATTTACAGTGAAAGCAAAGCTGCTGTGGCTGGTGGTGTTACTTCTTTTATGGAACAGCCAAATACAAATCCAGCTGCTTTAACACAAGAATTATTAGAACAAAAATATCAGATCGCTGCTCAAACATCATTAGCTAATTATACTTTTTTCATGGGTACTTCTAATGAAAATTACGATGAAGTAATGCGCACAAATCCAAAAAATATTGGTGCAATTAAAATTTTCATGGGTTCGTCAACAGGAAATATGCTGGTTGATGATGAACATATTTTAAACAGGATTTTTGCAAACGCGCCAACCACCATTGTTACGCATTGTGAAGACGAGCAAACTATAAAAAACAATATTGCTGTTTATAAAGAAAAATTTGGTGATAATATTCCAATGAACTATCATCCAATTATTCGAAACGATGAAGCATGTTTTATTTCTTCTGAACTGGCAATAAACATTGCTAAAAAGCACAATACACGCTTGCATATTTTTCATGTTTCTACAGAAAAAGAATTAAGCTTGTTTGATAATTCTATTCCATTAAAAGATAAAAAAATAACGAGTGAAGTTTGTGTTCATCATCTTTATTTTGATGAAACTGATTACGTAAAATTTGGAAGTCAAATAAAATGCAATCCTGCAATAAAATACAAGCAAGATAAAGATGCTTTATTAAAAGCATTATTAGATGACAAGTTAGATGTTGTTGCAACAGATCATGCGCCGCATACTTGGCACGAAAAGCAACAACCATATTTGAATGCGCCGTCAGGTGTTCCTTTAGTTCAACATTCTATAAATGTGATGTTAGAATTTTATCAGCAAGGAAAAATTTCTTTAGAAAAGATCATTGAAAAAATGTGCCACGCGCCTGCTGTTTGTTTTAATATAGAAAAACGTGGTTTTATAAAAGAAGGATTTTATGCAGATGTAGCAATCTTAGATATTCACGAAGATTGGAAAGTTAGCAAAGAAAACATTTTATACAAGTGTAATTGGAGTCCGTTTGAAGAACATTTTTTTAAAGGGAAAATAAAACAAACTTTTGTAAATGGTCATTTAGTTTATAACAATGGAGTTTTTGATGAAAGACAAAAAGGCAAACGATTATTATTTACACGCTAAGAAAAAGGCAAAATAAAAAAGACGACTAATGTCGTCTTCCGTTATTAAATAACGAACCAGTCTTTATAAAAAAATTACGTTTTACAACGGTTTATCATAGTTTACATTTAAAATTACTGTTTCTTTTTTTAATAAAAACTTAAAATTAGTAAACGGTCATTTTTAATGATTAAGCGGTAAAATCACTTATAGAAATTGCTGGTTTTTAATTTTTCTGCAACATTTTATGTTTATAAAATCACAAACTGTTCTATAAGATGTACTTAGAATTCATTAAATATTCTTCTTATTTTTGAAATATGAAAAATACAAACTATAAAAAAGGCTTTCATTCTATTTGCGTGAAAGATCCAACAATAGATGGACTTTCATCACACGTTCCACCAATCTATGCTACATCAACATTTACTTATGAAGATTTAGATGCTGCCTTTGATTTTTTTAAAAACGGTGGAAAAAACAAAGATGTATTTACCTATTCACGACTTGGAAATCCGACGGTAAAATTTGTTGCTGATAAAATGGCTGCTTTGGAATCTTACGCATTAAAAAACGAAAACGGTGACGATTTAAAAGCTTATGGCATGTTGTTCGCATCAGGTATGGCTGCTATTTCTGCTGCAATTTTAGCAAATGTAAAAACAGGTGATAAAATTATTACACAAGGAAATTTGTATGGCACAACAAATGAATTATTGATTTCTCATTTAAAAGATTTTGGTGTAGAAACTATTCATGTAGATTTAAAAGATTTAAATTTTGTGGAAGATGCCATTATCAATGATGAAAAAATAAAACTGCTATACATCGAAACACCAGCAAATCCTACATTGGAGTGCTATGATTTAGATGCACTTGCAGCTATTGCGCAAAACTTAAATATTAAAACAATTGTCGATAATACTTTTGTTACACCATATTTTCAGCAACCATTAAAATATGGAATTGACTTTGTGGTGCATTCTTCTACCAAATTTTTGAATGGACATGGCACAGGCACTTCCGGTGTTTTGGTAGGAAAAGATGAAGAATTTATGAACACTAAAATTTATGGTCTGCAAAAAATGATTGGTGGAATTTGTTCGCCATTTGAAGCATTCTTATTAAATAATGGTGTAAAGACTTTGCCGTTACGCATGGAACAACATCAGAAAAATGCGATGGTTTTGGCTACGTTCTTACAGCAACATCCAAAAGTTTCTAAAGTAAATTATTTAGGTTTGGAAAATCATGAAGATCATGTTTTAGCTAAAGATCAAATGACAGGTTTTGGTGGAATGCTGAGCTTTGAATTGAAAGATGGTTTGGAAGCAGGCATGAATTTTATGCGTGCCATTGAGTTTTGTACATTAACGGCATCACTTGGTACAGCTGATACTTTGGTGACACATCCAGCTTCTACAAGTCATGTAAATGTAAATAAAGAACAACGTTTACAAAATGGAATTACCGATGGCTTGATACGTATTTCTGTTGGTTTGGAAAATATCGAAGATATTATTGCTGATTTTGAACAGGCGCTTTATTAAGTCAAACTTATTGTATAGAAAATTTTACATCACCATTTTCTTATCTGTAGCCAATTCAAAATCTATTGTCTTCTTTTCCAAATCAACAGCAGTCAGCTTCACTTCTACTCTATCGCCTAACTGATACACTTTATCCGTTCGTCTTCCGATCATACGCATCTTACGTTCATCATACGTAAATACATCATCACGCATAGTTTCTACACGCACCAAACCTTCACAATTGTAAGCAGGCAACTCAACATAAATTCCCCAATTTTTCACGCCTGAAACAACGCCGTCAAAATGTTCGCCGATTCTATCTAACATAAACTCAGCCATTTTGTATTTCACAGAAGCACGTTCCGCATCATTCGCGGCACGTTCGCGCTCGCTGCTATGCTTACATTGAAATTCAATTTCATCTTGTGTCGGCAATTTCTTACCGTTCATAATCTTATCTAATAAACGATGCACCATCACATCAGGATAGCGACGAATTGGCGAAGTGAAATGTGAATAATATTCAAATCCTAAACCATAATGACCAATATTATTGGTGGTGTAAACTGCTTTTGCCATGCAACGAATTGCCAGTTGCTGCAAGACTGCCTGTTCAGGTTTGCCTTCAATTTCCTGCATCAAACGATTGAGTTCACGAGCAATTTGTTTCGGATTATCGAACTGAATTTTATAGCCGAATTTTTGCGCGAATAATTGAAAATCTATTAATTTTTCTTCGTTAGGTAGATCATGCACGCGATAGACAAAAGGTGTTTTACCGTTTTTATTTATTTCCTTTCCAACATAAGTTGCTACCGCTTTATTTGCTAATAACATAAAATCTTCAATCAGCAAATGTGCGTCTTTACGTTCTTTTACATACACACCAATCGGCTTACCATTTTCATCTAATTGAAATTTTGTTTCAGGTGCTTCAAAGCCGATAGAGCCTTCTTTAAAACGTTCTTTTCGCAAGATATGCGCAAGTTCATTCAACTTCAATAATTCTTCTTTAAAAACACCATCATTTCCTTCTAAGATTTCCTGTGCTTCATCATAAGTAAAACGTTTTTGTGAATGAATGACTGTTCTTCCAAACCACACATCTTTGATCTTCGCTTTGTCGTCCATTTTAAAAACAGCTGCATAGCAACATTTATCTTCATTTGGTCGAAGTGAACAAATAATATTCGATAATCTTTCCGGAAACATCGGCGCCACTCTATCTACTAAATAAACCGAAGTTGCACGTTTAAACGCTTCTTTTTCCAATGCTGAGTGTTCTGCAACATAGTGCGAAACATCGGCAATATGTACGCCTATTTCATACAATCCATCTTCTAATCTTCTAAAAGAAAGTGCATCGTCAAAATCTTTTGCGTCTGTCGGATCTATTGTAAACGTTGGTGTTTTGGAGAAATCTCTTCGTTTTTTCTTTTCTTCATCAGAAACTTCAAATGGCAGATCATCTACTTCATTCCAGACATTCTGCGGAAACGATGTGAAAAATCCATTTTCAATTAAAATAGATTTCATTTCAATATCATTTGTGCCTGCACTTCCTAAAATTTCTGTGATATGACCGATCGGATTTTTATCTTTTGGACGCCATTCAGCCATTTCCACCACCACTTTATCTTTATGTTTGGCTTTCATGGAACGAGCTTCCGGAACATAGAAATCTGTTTTAATGCCTGTATTATCAGGTATTACGAAGCAGGTTTCATTTATACGTTCTACTACACCAATAAAATGATTACGCTTTCTTTTTACAATTCCTGTGATGATACCTTCAGGTCTGCTGCCTGCATTTGGTTTATGCAAACGCATTAAGGTTACTGTGTCACCATCAAATGCATGATTGGTGTTTTTTCGACTAATAAAGAAATCTTTTGTTTTACCTTCGATAGTTACAAATGCATCACCACTACGTGCAATATCAACAGTTCCTGTTAATTCTTCACCAACTATAAATGTTTCGTGGTCTTTTTTTGTGTCTCTTTTTTCTCTTTTGTTTGTATCTGACTGAGTAGTCTTATTGATTTTTTTCTTTTTTGACATAATTATGATAGGTTAACAATAAAATGTATTTAAGAAGTTCCATCAACACATTTTATTTAATACAAGCTAAAAATACGACTATTTGCCTGAAAACTGATACACATGATGTGTATAAGCCTGAATAACCAAATCCAATAAGATTTTAAATAAGGAAATTAAATAACATTGGATTGTCATTAAGCGGTACAAAGTCAACCTTATATTTCTTCATACGTTTCACCAGCAAATCATAATCTTCTTTATGTTTTAACTCTATACCTACCAAAGCCGGTCCGCTTTCTTTACTGTTTTTCTTGGTATATTCAAATAAAGTGATGTCTTCGTTTGGCGATAAAACTTTAGATACAAATTGTTTTAAGGCACCTGCACGCTGTGGAAATTTGATAATAAAGAAATGCTTTAATCCTTCAAAGATCAAAGAACGTTCTTTAATATCAGGCATTCGTTCAATATCATTATTTCCGCCGCTGATAACGCAGACAACATTTTTACCTTTGATTTTATCTTTGTAATAATCCAAAGCTGCAATAGATAAAGCACCTGCAGGCTCCAAAACAATCGCATCAGAATTGTACATCTGCATAATTTTGGTGCAAATTCTTCCTTCAGGAATCAACACAACATTTTCTAAATAATTCTTGCAAATATTAAATGGAACTTGTCCAACTTGTTTTACAGCAGCACCATCTACGAAAGTATCAATCTTATCAAGCTTTATAACTTTATTTTTTTCTATAGATATTTTCATCGCAGGTGCACCTAAAGGTTCTACGCCAACAATTTTAGTAGTTGGTGAAAACTCTTTAAAATAAGTAATTAAACCTGCACTCAAGCCGCCGCCGCCAATAGGAACAAATAGATAGTCAATCTTTTTTTTGCCGATCTGTTCCATGATTTCAATACCAACCGTGCCTTGTCCTTCGATAATAAGCTTGTGGTCAAAAGGTGGCACAAAAATCTTCTTATGACTGCTAACATATTTTAAAGCAGCACTTTTTGCATCATCATAAGTATCACCTGATAAAATGATCTCAATGTAATTTTTTCCAACACGACGAACTGCTTCTACTTTTTGTTTTGGCGTTGGCGCAGGCATAAAAACAATACCTTTTATTTTTAATAACTGACACGAATAGGCAAAGCCTTGTGCATGATTTCCTGCTGATGAACACACAACACCTTGTTTTTTCTCTGCGGCTGAAAGTTGTGATATAAAATTATATGCACCACGAATTTTATAAGAACGAACTACCTGTAAATCTTCACGTTTAAGATACACCTTTGCATTAGTTTCATCTGATAAAATTTGATTTAGCTTTAAAGGAGTTACTTCGCTAATGCCTTCCAAATTCTTCTTTGCCTGAATAATTCCTTTTGTGCTTGGTTGTGGTAATGACATAGTGCAAAAATAGCAATTAGATATGAGTCGTGAGTGATGAGTGATGATTTTTTTCTTGTGAAACCATTTTTATTAATAATTTTTAAGATACCAATTATAATAAAATTGAAATAGTTACGTATTTATGTGTAAACATTTTTATGAAAAAAAACTTTAATTATATTGTTTTGCTGCTGCTATTTTGTACAAGTTGCAATGGTAATTTGTCGGCAAAAAAACGAATAGATGCTATCGCTGAAAATATTGTAATTGACAGCATTTTGGTAAAGAAAGATGACAGGAAATTGATTGTTTTTTCTAATAAGCAAGAAATAAAAACTTATGATATCGCTTTAGGTAAGAGTCCGATTGGAAAGAAGCATTTTGAAGGTGACATGAAAACGCCTGAAGGATTGTATGTTATTGATGCAAAAAGTGCCGTTAGTAAATACCATAAAAACCTGAACATTTCTTATCCGAATAAAGAAGATATTTTATTTGCCAACTCACAAAATAAAAAATGTGGTGGTGATATTAAAATTCATGGATTACCGAATGGCAGAAATGACGATAATTATACACGAAGCGACTGGACTTGGGGTTGCATTGCATTAACAAATGCTGAGATTGATGAACTTTTTAAACACGTAAAACTCGGTTGTAAAATTCTTATTTTACCATAATAATCCTAATACTTTGAATTGCCTAAGCTGAAGTCAATCGGTACTTTTTTGCGATTGAGCTGATCTTCAAAATTGCAGAAAAAGCCTTGCTTATATTTTGGTGTAACAAATTGTGTTGAGTCGGATTTGTTCTTATTAGTTTTTGCGAGTAAGAAACTTTGCGTGCTTAGCGTTTCTTTCTTTTTTACAAATAATGAATCTTGTGCGTACAAAGAAGCAGACAATAAAAAACAGAAGATTATAAATGCGATATTGTTTTTCATTTTTATTAAAAAAAATAGATATTGTTAAAGGTTTAAGGATTTAAGAAATCACCTGATTCTATGAATTCTGCTTCTTTTGGTAAATCAATATTATAAAAGTAAACCCAACTTTCCAGTTCTTCGGTATCCGTTTTTATTTTTACTTTTGCTCGCCTGTATTCATAAGGTTCATTGCCAATTCCAATACCTTCGTATTCATCAATTTTTTTAAGTGATACGACATCATTTAGTTTAAAAAGATCGCCGGTTACTTCATCATTTTCGTCGTTTGTTTCTATCAATGCAGGATACCAATCAATGCGATAAAGCTTTGCTTTTGGTAACAGCGCCAAGCCTGTAAGTGTTGAGTTTTTTGCTAAGAAGTCTGCCATTGGATGGCTTTGATTCAACCTTAAAGTACCGTAAGTAAAAAGATATTCAGACATATAAAATAAAGTGATGCGCTAAAGTAGCAAGTAGTACTGTAATATCAAATAAAATGAGTTAAAAAATCATACCTACCGTAAATTGAAACAGATTTGTTTGTGTTCTGTAATCTTCTCTGAAAAAGCTGCACATGCCTGCGCTATATTTTACATCGAAAATAAACATTGCGATATCCATACCTGTACCCATTAAGAAATTGGCTTGTGCAGGTCGCAATATTTCTCTTTTCTCATTTCGGTTTAGCGTGTGGTAACCTTTATTATTTGAGTTTATGTAAGCGTTTGTTTTTGTGATAAACTGTGCTTCAAAACCACCATACATTCGAAGCTTGTACAATGGTTTTTTTAGTGCATAACCACCTAAGATCAAAGGAATTCCAACTGAATAATATTTAAATTTCAGTTTATCATAAGACACGTTTTGACCAAATTGGTTATTGAAGATTCCATTTGTTATGTGAACTGTAGATCGTAACATATTTACTTCAAATTGAGCAAATATTCTTTTACGGGAAACTCTCATAAATAAGCCACCTTGGTATCCAACAGAAATATCTTTTTGTAAGCCATTTAAATAAATAAAATAATTTAGATTAGCACCAACTTGTCCACCATATTGAAGGTGTGGTCGACCGCCTGTTTTAAATATTTTTGGCTTTGCCATGATAAGCAATGGTAAGCAAAATATTAATATGGAGATCGTTTTTTTCATTTTATATCTTTAACACATCTAAATCCTGTGTGTTCTAAACTTGTTTCGGGTGCGGTTTTCATTCGTGCAGCCACGCGAAAACCTGAACAATAACTATCATTACACAAAAAAGAACCGCCACGCATTACTTTTTCTCCTGACTCTGATGCTGTTGGTCCTTTCGGATTACTAAATATAGCGTTTTTTACACAAAAACTGTAATAATTTGCATCATACCAATCACTGCACCATTCCCAAACATTTCCTGTCATGTTGTATAAACCATAATTATTAGCTTGGAATGAATGTACAGGTGCTGTTCTTTCGTACTTATCTAATAACGTATTTTCGTATGGAAAGATGCCGTTCCAGCTGTTAATTTTTCTGTAAAACTGAGTAGTATCATTTCCGAAAGCATAAATATTATTGATCAAGCCACCACGAGCAGCAAATTCCCATTCTGCTTCAGTCGGCAAACGCTTATTGCTCCATTTACAATAAGCCATGGCATCGTACCAGGAAACTTGTACTACAGGAAAACTATCTTTTCCATCTATAGAAGAATTTGGACCTTGCGGATGTTTCCAATCTGCACCTTCCACAAAATGCCACCAATTACTTACGTTGGCATCTTCCTTCTTATCTAATTTTTGAAACACCAATGAACCTGCTTTTTGGCGTATTAGTTTACCATTTTTATCGGTATAGTCAAAATCTTTTTCAGCCGTTGTGATATAATTCGTTTCGGAAATAAATTGTTGAAACTGAGCATTGGTAACTTCCGTTTCGTCTATCCAAAAAGAAGGAATAATTACTTTGTGTTTTGGAAATTCATCTGGTTTTGCCTGTTGGTTA
>Ga0247804_10000435_pt1 | contig 19251 bp, 6 predicted proteins | sample UWRJL029104C1_FD_181142 | JGI IMG/M metagenome (GOLD analysis project Ga0247804, IMG submission 181142) | Plant litter microbial communities from Arlington Agricultural Research Station in Wisconsin, United States - UWRJ-L029-104C-1 | ecosystem: Environmental > Terrestrial > Plant litter >...
CAGCTGCTGCTGGGCTTTTACCCGCGGGGGCTGCTGACGCCGAACGGCATTCGGATGTTTGAGACGGCGCGGGAGGCGGTGACGTTTTCGGACTTCGGGCTGGGGGCGCCGGGGGTGGGGGTGTATCAGTAAGACGCTAAAAAGCCGCTCCCAGGCTACTGGAAGCGGCTTTTGGCAATGGCGGCAACTATTACATAATGAGCGGCGGGCTCAGGGCTTGGGTTTGGGTTTGCGCACGGGCTTCTTGCGCTCGCTTTCGCGCACGCCGCCGCACTGCTCGTATTCGCTGCTGTCCTTGGTGTATTTCTGGCCTACCCCGGTGAGCATGGCGCTGGATTTTTTATTGAGGTCTTTCTCCGATGCATCGAGCTTGTTTTTCAGTGCATCCAGCGTTTTTAGGCCCGTGTTATAGTTCTCCAAATCCGACTCTACCAGGTCGATGGCAGCCTGAAAGGAGGGAATGGTGTGCCCGTTGCCGAGGTCGAGCTTTTTGGTCGGGTCGATGGTATGCAGGGCCGTCATGCGTTTGTCGGCCGCTGCCTTTGCGGGTGATTCGCGTTGTTTGTACGCCATGAGAATAAGAAGGTAAAAAAGTGAAAGCTATCCGTGCCGCCACGGCGGCAGAAAAATACGAATAGCGGCCCATTTTGCAAACTAATTCGCCTGGTAAGTACCTGACTGGCCCTTCATAGACCCCGAACAATGCTTTTCCCTACCCTCCTTACTCTATTCGGAAGGTTCCAGACAGAATCAGGAGGGTTTCATAAAGCTTTTGCAACCCTCCAAAAGGCTTTGGGAGGGTTGCAAATAGACTTGGGAGGGTTTCTAAAAGGGTTTTGAATCCTCCAAAAGGCTTTTGGAGGGTTGTAAATAGACTTGGGAGGGTTTCTAAAAGGGTTTTGAATCCTCCCAAAGGTTTTTGGAGGGTTTCCAAAAGCCGTTTAAACCCTCCCAAAGGCTTCAGGATGGTTCAAAACAGAGTTAGGAGGGATGCTGAAGGTTTTTGGAGGGCACCGCAGTCAATGCCCGTCGGATATGCCATATCAGCCGCCGATGTGAGCCGCTGTCCAGGGCGCGCTGCCCGCTAAGCATACTGCTGAAAAAAGCAGGAATATCGTGGTAGCGGTACGTACCAAGCTCCTCATCCCAGCGAAAATCCAAGCCGAGCCAGACCTTGTCATTGCCATGCCGGTCTAATCCCAGAAACTCCCGCGCCTTGGTATTGCACACGATGATAACCGCTGGCTGAGCGGCATCGAGCACTTGCTTCGACACTTGCAGTTGTTCCCAGATGAAGTCTGTGCCGTTCGGCTTTTTCAGAATCTGGTCGATGGCCTTCTGCTCGGTTTCGCGCTGAAAAAGCAGGTCCAGATGTGACCAGGCCCGTCCCGTTTGCTCGGCAATTCGCTTGAATGGCCGGAAGTACGGATGCTGGCCATCGTGGGCGTTGTAATAGCGAATATGCTTGTCAGCCTCCGTGTAAGAAGGATTGATTCCCACAAAAAGCAGCGTACCGGGACGCACTTGGTCTGGAGCTAAAAAATCGCGCCCGCAAAAGTCTTTGAAGCGAGGGTCACTCCATATCTTTTGCAGTTCAGCGCCGACGATTTGCTCAACAGGAATAGCAGCTGTGGAAGTGTTTTCCATGTATGAAGTTGATAAGTGAGAAAGAGGGTGTGATTTGTAATTTCTACCGCAGCACTTCCACCCAGCCCTTCCAGCTCTGCCCGTCGGCGGTGCTGAGGCGGTAGTAGTACACGCCGGGGGCCGCGTCGGGGCCCCAGCCGTCGGCGTAGTTGTCCTGCTCATACACCAGGCGGCCCCAGCGCGAGAATACTTGCAGGCGGGTGGGCTGCTGGCTCACCAGCGCCCGGAAGGAGTCGTTGAGGCCGTCGTGGTTGGGGGTGATGACGTTGGGCAGCAGGAAGGGCTGGGCCAGGATGCTGGCCTGCTCGGCGCAGCCGCCGGGGCCGGTGGCCGTCACGGTGTAGGTGGTGGGCTGGGCGGGCGTGGCCGTCACCTCGGGGCCGGTGGTGGCGTTGAGGCCGGCGGCCGGGCTCCAGGCAAAGGTGACGCCCGGCGCCGGGCTGGCGGCCGTGAGGCGGGTGCTGGCGCCGGGCGCGGCGGCCGGGTCGGCGGCCAGGCGCAGGCCGATGGCGGGGCGCACGACGACGCGCACCGTGTCCTGCCGCAGGCAGTAGCCGGGGCCGGTGGTGGTGACGGTGTAGAGCGTGGAGCTGGCGGGCGTGGCAATGACCTCGCGGCCCACCGGGGTGCTCAGGCCGGTGTCGGGCGTCCAGGTCTGGCTAAGGCCCAGCGGGGCGTCGGCCCGCAGCGTGACCGAAGCCCCGGCGCAGACGACCTGGCGGGGGCTCACGGTGACGTTGGGGCGGGGCAGCACCGACACGCGCACCGAGTCCTGGCTCTGGCAGCCGTTGGGGGTGGTGGCCAGCACGCGGTAGGTGGTGCTGGCCGTGGGGGCCGCCGTGATGCTGGCGCCGCTGGGGGCGCTGAGGCCGGCGGCCGGGCTCCACTGGAAGGTGGTGCCGGCGGGCAGGTTGCCGATGCGCAGGCCCACCCGCCCGCCGGGGCAGAGCGTGGTGGGCCCGTCGGGCACGATGGCCGGCGCGGCGGGCACGGCCTGGATGTTGGCCGGGCAGATGGTCTGGTCGGAGGTGGAGCCGCCGGTGGAGCCCACGAAGCCGAACCACACCGAAGGGTTGCCGCCGAAGATGGTGGCCACGAGGTTGCGCGGGTAGCTGAAGAGCTGGCGGCCGTCGTACTGGGCGGTGAGGGTCTGGGCGGCGGCGCTCCACTGGATGCGCAGGACGTGGTCGGCGCAGTTGTTCATGGTGGGCAGCAGCACGGGGGGCAGCACGCCGCCGGGGTCGCCGTTGAGGGCGAGCATGGCGTGGGGCTGGATGGGGTCGTTGTAGGGCGCGCCGGTGTTCTGGTAAAAATCGAGCTCGATGCCCACCGACTGGCTGAAGGCCCCATTGCCGCGGTAGTAGCTGATGCTGCCGCCCTGCTCGCCGGTATTCACGTTGGGGCCGGCCCGGTGCAGCACGAACACCACCCCATCGGCCGCCCCGCACTGGTTGATGCCGAAGGTGAAGTCGAAGTCGTTGGTGAGGCTGATGGTCTGGTTGCTCCAGATGGAGCCCTGAATATCCTGCGCCCCCTGCGCCGTGAGCTTGTAGCAGCCGGTGCCCGTGGGCGCGGCCGTGCCGTGGCGCGTGAAGTCGATTTGGCAACCCTGGGCGGCGGCCGGGCGGGCAGCCAGCAGCAGCCCGAGCAGCAACAGGCTATAGCAGGCGAAGCGGCGGAGTGGGTGGGATGGGGTAGAGTGTATTGGCATAGCGGGTAAAGGTAAGTAAATGGAGCCGCTGGCCGCAGTCTCAAGGGAGCGGAGCGACCGTGACTGCGGGCCGCTAAGTGGGGTGAGTCTCCCGACTCACGGCCGCGCAGCGGCCATCCGGCCTCGCGCCGCCTTGCGCCGAAAGCCCCACCGCGAGCTTGCCGCTGCGCGGCAGGGAGTTTGGAAACTCCCACCACTTCTCGGCCCGCAGTCACGGTCGCTCCGCTTCCTTGAGACTGCGGCCAGGGCCACCAGCGCCCGCCTGCCGCGTATTTTCCCGACCTTTGCCCTCGCACCCTTACCTCGCACGCCCCATGCCCAGCCTCCTCCTCGGCGATTACAACGACCTCGAAGTAGCCCGCGACACCAGCGTGGGCCTCTACCTCACCTCCGACGACGGCGACCTGCTGCTGCCCAACAAGTACGTGCCCGACGGCACCCGCGTGGGCGACGTGCTGCGCGTGTTCGTGTACCGCGACTCCGAAGACCGGCTCATTGCCACTACGCTGGAGCCCTTCGCCACCGTCGATAGCTTCGCCGCCCTCAGCGTGCGCGACCACGGCCCCGCCGGCGCTTTCCTCGACTGGGGCCTCGAAAAAGAGCTGCTCCTGCCCTACCGCAACCAGCGCCGCGACCTGCGCACCGGCGACCGCGTGCTGGTGTACGTGTACCTCGACGAGGAAAGCGACCGCCTGGTAGCCACCGCCAAGTGGAAGCCCTACCTCAGCAAAGATGCCTTCCCCGGCCAGGTGGGCGACGAAGTGCGCCTGCTGGTGGCCGACGAGTCGGAGCTCGGCTACACCGTCATCGTGGATAACCGCCACCTCGGCATTCTCTACCACAACGAAGTCTTCCGCCCCCTGCGCATCGGCGAGGAACTGCCCGGCTTCGTCCGCGTCATCCGCCCCGACGGCAAGCTCGACCTGCGCCTGCAGCGCGCCGGCTACGGCGAGGTGGAAACGGCGACCGACACCTTATTGAAGGCCTTGAAGGCCGCGCCGAATGGCCGCCTGCCGATTGGGGATAAGAGCCTGGCCGAGGACGTGTACCGCCGGGTGGGGATGAGCAAAAAGGTGTTTAAAAAGGCGCTGGGGGCCTTGTTTAAGCAGGGCTTGGTGACGTTGGAGCCGGAGGCAACGACCTTGAAGTAGAGTTGGGATGGCATAGAACGACAAGCTCCCCTCCTGCCAAGGAGGGGATGTTTCAGCGCCGCTGAAACGGGGGTGGTCAGGCCGTCCGCGCCGGTAGAACGACGCAGTCGGCTTTTCAACTTTATAGTGGCCTGGTCGTTCAAACAGCAATCCTACCGGCGCGACCGGGCCAACCCCCCCCGTTTTGCCTGCGGCAAAACATCCCCTCCTTTCCAAGAAGGGGAGCTTGTCGTTCTACTCCTACCCTTATGAAAACCGCCCTCCTTGCCGGCGCTACCGGCCTCATCGGCTCCCACGTATTGCCGCTGCTGCTGGCCTCCGACCGCTACTCCAAAGTGACCGTGGTGGGCCGGCGCGAGCTGCCGCTCAGCCACCCCAAGCTCACGCAGGTAATCACTGACCTGGACCGGCTGGAGCTGGTACGCGAGCAGCTGGCGGCCGATGACGTGTACTGCTGCCTGGGCACCACCATGGCCCAGGCCGGCTCGAAGGAAGCATTTTATAAGGTCGATTTTGGGTACGTGGTGACGCTGGCGGCGCTGACGAGTGCGCCCGGGGCGCAGTTTCTGGTGGTGAGCAGCTTGAATCCGGACCCGAAATCGCTGTTTTACTACTCGCGGGTGAAGGGCGAGATGGAGGCAGCCGTGCGCAAGCTGGGGTTTTGGGCAGTTCATATTTTCCGGCCCTCGCTGCTGCTGGGACGCCGGGAAAAGGTGCGGACGGGCGAGCAGGTGGCGAGCGTGGTGATGGCCGCTTTGCGGCCGCTGCTGGTGGGGCCGCTGCGCGAGTGGCGGGCCATTGCGGGCAGCACGGTGGCGCGCGCCATGCTGCGCGCGGCGGAGGATGAGGAGAGCGGGGTACAAGTGCACGGCTCGGCCGAAATGCAGGCGGATAGTTGAGCGGCTGGGCGCCCCCTGCGGGGGATTTACCTGCCCAGCCCGGTGGCCTCTTTTAACACTTACAGGCATGTTTGACGACGGCCGGCTTCCTGCGAAGCCGGCCGTTTGCATTGGCATAATACGGCCACAAAAAGTGGCCTGACGGGCCCGGGAAGGCAGTTTGGGACGCGCAGCGCGCAGGGCCGCATCCGTGCCAGCCCGGAGGCGGCTGCCGGTAAAAAATGCGGGATAGCGCGGATTGCGGACGGGTATAGCTGAAGCCGAATTTTACCCTCGCAAACCTGTGGGCTTTCGGGCCTGCCTAACCCCGTCATTTTTCAACATTTTTTTCTCACCCCAACACCCCCGTTTTTTATGAAAAAGCTCGCCACTTCCGTATTCGTTCTGCTGCTGACGGCAGCTGTTGCTCTCTCGGCCTCGGCTCAGACCATCCGCCGCGTGAGTGCCACCACCACCGGCACCAACATCTACGCCACCTTCGCCCTGGCCCAGACGGCCGCCACGGCCGGCGACATCGTGCAGATTGAGCCTGGAAATTACAACTTTGACATCAACCTCACCAAGAACCTGACCGTAGTGGGCCCCGGCTACTTCCTGGGCTCCGGCCAGAACAATGGCTTGCAGGCCAACTCGCAGGCGGCCACTGTCAGTAACATCTATTTCGCTACGGGTAGCTCCGGCGCCTCGGTGGCCGGCATTACAGCATCAGGGGCTTATCTGGGTGCCGATAACGTGACGCTACAACGTTGCTACATCACCAGCAATGTATACCTGAACTACGGCTCCGGGACGACCAACGTGAATAATGTGAACATTCGTCAGAACTTCCTGAACAGCCTGCAGCAATACAGTGGCGGTCCCACGGCCACCAACATCCTAGTGACGGGCAACATCTTCACCGGCAACGTGAGCCTGGGCGCCAACGTGAACGGCGAGATGCGCCAGAACACCTTTGGCTTTAGCTACGGCACGCCCATGCTGAACAACTTTAACGTTATCAACAACTACTTCGGGCAATACTACGCACCGACCTTCACGAACTGCACGGTGCGCTACAATGCTTTCTACAACGCCTCAGTAGCCACCACCGACAACAACCAGAACAACGTACAGCCCTCGAACGTGTTTGCCAACGCTTCGCCCACCTTCGACGCCCACTACCAGCTGAAAACCGGCACCAACGTGCTGCGCGGCACGGGCGAAAACGGCCTCGACATCGGTGCCTTCGCCGGCAACTCGCCCTACAAGCTGGGCGGCCTGCCCGCCATCCCGGCCATCTACCAGCTGTCGAACTCGGTGAATGGCAACACGCTGAACGTGAACATGAGCACCCGCTCGAACAACTAGGCAATAGCGTCTTTCACCTCATTCGCTATTCCATGAATACAGTATTCACCCGCCGGACGAGCGCGCAGCTGCGCGACCGGGCCGGCACCCCGCGCTGGCTGGCGCGGCTGGCAGCCCTGGGGCTGCTGGCCCTGGGACTGGGCACGGCGGCCCAGGCCCAGACGCTGCCCGTCACGAGCGGCCTTTACCGGCACTTCCGGGCCGACGCCGGCGTGAGCACCGACGGCAGCGGCAACGTGACCGTGTGGACCGACCAGAGCCCCAACGCGACCACCGCCATTCAGTCGGGCAGCGCCCAGCGGCCGGCCCTGGTGGCCACCGGCCTGGGCAACAAGCCCACGCTGCGCTTCGACGGCACCGACGACGTGCTGTCGCTGACTTCGAACGTGGATTTGACCAGCGGCTATTCGATTTTTGTAGTAGCCCGCAATAGCGTCCGCAAGAACTACAACGGCCTGTTCCGGGTGGGCGCGGCCATGACGGGCTCCGCTTCCGGCCTGGAAGTGTACTGGCAGCAGGGCACCAGCGCCTCCGGCAGCCCGGCCGTGGTGATGAACCGCGACGCCAGCGGCAACAACTACAGCCGCGCGTTCGGCAACGTGGCGAACGTGGGCCCAACGGCACCGGCGCCCTACATCTTCAGCGCCACAGCCACGGCGGGCGCGGGGCGCGGCATGGCCGTGAGCGGCACGGCCGTGGGCTCGACCGTGGGCTCGGGCTCGTACCTGCCGGCCACCAGCAACCCGGCCTGGCTGGGCATCGGCTACGGCGGCACCAGCGACGTGTACCTCACCGGCGACATCTCGGAGGTTGTCATCTACAACCGCGAGGTGACGGCCGCCGAACAGACGCAGATTGAAACCTACCTGAGCAACAAGTACAACATTGCCACGGCGGCCAACCCCACGCCGCTGACCTCGGGCTCACCCATCACCAGCGGCCTGCGCCTGCACCTGGCCGCCGACCAGGGCGTGACGGTGAGCGGCGGTAACGCATACTGGGCTGACCTCAGCGGCAATAATTTCACTGTTGCGCAGTCCAATTCCTTTTGGTATCCTACCACAATCACTAATGCCGTTAATGGGAAGCCCGCCCTTTTATGGGATGGGGATGACTGGATGCAGTCCTTGAATCCTGTGGACTTGCTCGGTGGGCAGACAAGCTACACCTTCTTTGCAGTAACAAAGCCCGGCACCACGCAGAAATCCTACGCTAACATTTTCGACTATGACCACATTTATGGCAGAAACTTCGTAATTCAGCAGGATGCTAGCAATGCCAATGTATTCTACAGCAACGGTGTCGTACCCCAGACGATACCGACAACCGGGTTCAGCATTCTGAGCGCATCCTTTGTGAATGGCGGCGCTTCTATGAGCCGTTTAAATGCCGGAAATCAACTATCTACCACTACTACGGGTGGGACTTTTAGCGTACCGAGTAATTTCAGGGTAGCCAACTGGGTATCTGGTGGCCGTGAGTTCAAAGGCCATATTGCTGAAATTCTCTTATTCAACCGCGTGCTGACGGCCGCCGAAATCACGCAGGTGGAAAGCTACCTGGGCACCAAGTATGCCATTGCCCTGGCCAGCACCGTGCCCACGCTCAGCAGCGTGACGCCGGCCCGCAACGAGGCCAGCGCCACCCGCAGCAGCGACATCAGCCTGACGTTCTCCGCCCCCATGAGCAGCGCCTCGGCTTCGGCCACGGCGCTGAAAGTGTTTGGCGGCCACAGCGGCCTGCGTGGCGCCAGCTACAGCGGCGGCGGCAGCAGCACGCTCACCATCAACCCCACCATCGACTTCCGTGCCGGCGAGCCGGTGGACGTGACCGTGACCACCGCCGCCCAGAGCGACGCCGGCAACACGGCGCTGGGCCGGGGCTACGTGAGCCAGTTCATCGCCGCCAGCGGCGCGGCCACGGGCACCTTCAGCGGCACCACCAACCTGACGGCCAACCGCCCGGTGGCCGTGGCCAGCGGCGACTTCGACGGCGACGGCGACCTCGACCTGGTGGCGGCCAACTACCAGGGCAGCATCGGCATGAGCCGCTTCATGGGCAATGGCGACGGCACCTTCGGCGCCGCTACCACCTATGGCACTGCACAATTGCACGCCGTGGTACCGGGCGACGTAGACGGCGACGGCGACCTTGACGTGGTGGCCGCCAACTACGGCGGCTCGACAGCCATCATTTACTTCAACAACGGCAGCGGCGGCTTCACGACCACCGGCTCGGTGAGCGTGGGCGGCGCCTCCACCGACCTGAAGCTGGGCGACCTCGACGGCGACGGCGACCTCGACCTGGTGACCGGCAACTACGCCAGCAATACCGTCAGCATCCGCTTCAACAATGGCGCGGGTGTGTTCTCGGGCAGTGCCAGCCTGAACCTGGGTGCCCAGGCCATCGGCGTGGCCCTGGCCGACTTCGACAACGACGGCGACCTCGACCTGGCCGCCAACCGCTACAACGGCAATCAGGTGTATGTGTTCCTGAACAACGGCAGCGGGGTGTTCCCGGCTTCGCCCAACGCCACCGTTAACACCGGCAGCAGCCCCTACTATATCAGCGCGGCCGACCTCGACGACGACGGCTTTGCCGATTTCGTGACCGCCAACCTGGGCTCCAATTCGCTGACCATTGCCTGGGGCAGCGGCACGGGCACCTTCACTACCACCACCTTGAGCACGGGCTTCAACTCGCCCGTGAACGTGGCCCTGGGCGACCTCGACGGCGACGGCAGGCTCGACCTGGCCACCGGCTCCTACTACACCGTCAATCTGCAGACGGTGCGTAACCTGGGCGGCCGCAGCTTCGCCACCCCGGTGAGCATGGCCTTCCCGAGCTTCCCGTACTTCGTCGCGCTGGCCGACCTCAACAACGACAATGCCCTCGACCTGGCTACGGCCAACTACGGCAACGGCAGTGGCACCACGGTGAGCGTGCGCCTGAATACGGCCGTGGGCGTGCCCACCATCAGCAGCTTCTCGCCCAGCAGCGGCACCGTGGGTAGCACCTTCGTGGTGACGGGCACCAGCCTGAACGCCATCACCGGCGTGACCATCAATGGCGTGGCGGCTACGACTTTCAGCACCAACGTGGGTGGCACGCAGCTGACCGTGACGGTGCCCACGGGCGCCAGCACCGGCCTTATCAGCGTGACCAACGCCTCGGGCACGGGCACCAGCGCCACCAGCTTCACGGTGCTGCCGGCTCCCACTATCAGCGGCTTCACGCCGGCCAGCGCGGCGGCGGGCACCACGGTAACCATCAGCGGCACCAACCTGACGGGCGTGACGGGCGTGCTGTTTGGCGGCGTGCCGGCGGCTTCGTTCACGGCGTCGTCGGGCACCAGCCTCACGGCGGTTCCGGCCGTGGGCGGCGCCTCGGGCGTGGTAACGCTGCTGTATGGCGGCAATCAGAGCGTGAGCAGCGCCTCGCAGCTCAGCTTCCTGCTGCCCGACATCACGCGGGTGGAGTATTTCATCGATACTGACCCGGGCTTCGGCCTGGCTACGGCCCTGCCCATCACGCCGGGCGCCGACCTTAGCGGCGTAACGGCCAACATCAACGTGGGCAGCCTCCCGACGGGCTTCCACGTCATCGGCTACCGCTCGCAGGATGCCGGCGGCCTCTGGAGCATCACCACGCGCCGCACGTTCTACTTCGAGCCCGCTGCTTCGCAGGCCCTGGCCGACGTGAACAAGGTGGAGTATTTTGTGGACACCGACCCGGGCTTCGGCCTAGCCACCGACGTGCCCGTGACGGCCGCTACCGACCTCAGCAGCCTGTCGCTGAGCGTGAACGTGGGTAGCCTGGGTATCGGCTTCCACTCCATCGGTTACCGCTCGCGCGATGCTAACGGTGCCTGGAGCATCACCAACCGCAAGACCTTCTACTTCGAGCCCACGGCCGCCCAAACGTTGGCGAACGTGAATAAAGTAGAGTATTTCGTGGACACCGACCCCGGCTTTGGCCTGGCCACCGACGTGCCCGTGACGGCCGCCACCGACATCAGCGGCATTGCCTACAACATCAACCTGAGCGCGCTGACGACGGGCTTCCACACCATCGGCACCCGCAGCCGCGACGCCAACGGGCAGTGGAGCCTCACCAGCCGCAAAAACTTCTACTACGAGCCCGCGGCCGCCGCGCCGCTGGCCAACATCGACCGCATCGAGTATTTCCTCGATACCGACCCGGGCTTTGGCCTGGCTACGGCCGCCACCGGCTACGCTTCGCTCACCAACGTGCCTAATGTGAACCTGGCCATCGACCTGAGCAGCGCCAGCACCGGCTTCCACAGCCTGGGGTTGCGTTCGCGCGATGCCGACGGCAAGTGGAGCCTCACCAACCGCCGCACCTTCTACTACGAGCCGCTCATTATCGCCCTCGACCGCTACCTGACGCGGGTGGAATATTACCTCGATACCGACCCGGGCTTCGGCCTGGCCACCGACGTGACGCCCACCACGGGCAGCTTCGATTTACAGAACATCGGCTTCCAGGTGAACCTGAGCAGCCTGAGCACGGGCTTCCACACCCTGAACCTGCGCTCGCAGGACGACCAGAACAAGTGGAGCCTGACCAATCGCCGCACCTTCTACTACGAAGTGGTGCCCGCCCAGACGCTGCCCAACATCACCCGCATCGAGTATTACTTCGATACCGACCCGGGCTTTGGCTCGGCCACGGCCGCCACCATTGCCGCCGGCCCCGACCTGAACGGGGTGGGTATTCTGGCCGATGCCTCGGCCCTGGCCGATGGCACCCACCGTTTGTTCATCCGCTCGCAGGATGCCAACGGCAAGTGGAGCCTGGTGAGCAACATCACCTTCCTGAAAAACGGCTGCGGCTCGTCGCCCAATGTGGCGGCCAACCTGCCGGCGGCCAGCTACACGCAGAGCAGCATCTACACCGGCTCGGCCCAGACGGCCTTCAACGACGGCGATGAGTGGATAATGCCCGGCAACTCGGGCAGCATTCAGGTGGATTTGGGCACGGCCCGGCGCATTTCGGAAGTGCGCTTCGCCGGCCGTGTCAATCCGGCCTCGAACGTGACGTACACCATTCAGACCTCGACCAACCTGAGCAGTTGGACCACGGTGGACACGTACAACACCTCGCTGCCCGCCACCAACACCGGCAGCTACACCAACATCATCCGGCAGCTGGCCACGCCGGCCACCAACGTGCGCGGGCTGCGCATTACGGCTTCGGCCGCCGGCTCGTGGGTGGTGCTGGCCAACGTGGGCGCTTACGACTTCAACTGCAACGGCCCGGCCATCAGCAGCTTCACGCCCACTGGCGGCGCTGGCGGCACCACGGTGAACATCGTGGGCACCAACCTGGCCGGCGTGACCAGCGTGAGCTTCAACGGCACGGCCGTGCCGGTGGCCAACATCACCAACAACACGGCTACCGGCCTGACGGTGGTGGCCCCCACGGGCGGCACCACTGGCCAGATTTGCCTGGTGGCCACGGCCGGCAGCACCTGCTCGGCCCAGAGCTACCAGTACCCGCCCACGATTATCACCGGCACGGTGTCGCCGCAGAGCTTCTGCGCCAGCACCTACATCACGGTGCCGTTCAGCACCTTGCTGAGCGGCTACAACACCGGCAACCAGTTCGGCTTCCAGCTCTCGGATGCCAGCGGCGTGTTCTCGAACAGCTCGCGCATCTACAACCAGAGCGTGTCGGTGGGCTTGAACGGCGGCAGCATCTCCGATACGGTGGCCTTCCGCACCCCGGCCGGCAACGGCTACCGCGTGCGGGTGGTGAGCACCAACCCGGTTATCTACGGCACGCCGAACCCGGTGAATCTGACCATCCACCCCACCCCGGTGGCTTCGGCCGCGGCCTCGGCTACCACGGTGGTATACAATGGCAGCACCACGCTCACGGCCGGCCCCGCCGGCCAGAACAGCTACCAATGGTACGTGCGCTACACCAGCAACGGTGGCACGAGCTACGTGGGCAGCGGCGCTTCGCTGACCTTGAACAATATGCAGCCTTCGCAGAGCGGCAAGTACTTCGTGTATGTGAGCAACTCGAACGGCTGCCAGGACTCGGCTTCGGTGCGGGTGACGGTGCAGCCCTCGGCCCAGCCGATTCTGGCCATCAGCCAGTTCGGCGGCTCGTACTGCGCGGGGAGTTCGAATATCTACTTCACCTACACGGTGCAGGGCAACTCCTTCCCGAGCGGCAACACCGTGACGGCCGAGCTGTCGGACGCCAGCGGCGCCTTCACTTCGCCCACGGTGCTGGGCACGGTGCCCTTCGTGGGCCAGGGCACGGGCTCGTTCAACGTGACCTTACCGAACACCCTGCTCCAGGGCAGCGCCTACCGCGTACGCCTGACGGCCAGCTCGCCCTTCGCCGCCGCCCCGGCTACAAATGGCACCAACCTGACCATCAACGCGACGCCGCTGGCGGTGGCCGGCTCCAACTCGCCGGTGGCCTACAATGGCACCATCCAGCTGACGGCCCAGCCGGCCGGCGTGGGTGCTACCTACCAGTGGTACGGCCCGAACTTCTACTCGACGCAGCAGAACCCGACCATCACCAACGCGACCACGGCCCAGAACCAGGGCACCTACCAATTGGTGGTAACGCAGAACGGCTGCTCGAACTCGACCACCACCACCGTGGTGGTGAGCCCCAGCTCGGCCCCGATTCTGACCTTGTCGCAATTCGGCGGCGGCCCCTTCTGCGCCGGTACTTCGACCTTGAACATCGGTTTCAACGTGACGGGTAACTCCTTCGGCGCGGGCAACCAGATTCAGGCGCAGCTGTCGGACGCCAGCGGCTCGTTTGGCGCCACCACGACCATCGGCACGGTGGCCTTCACCGGCCAGGGCAACGGCACCATCTCGGTGGCTTTCCCGGCCAGCACCCCGGCGGGCAGCGGCTACCGCATCCGCCTGGTGGGCACCACCCCCGGCGTACCCAGCCAGGGCGACAACGGCGCGAACCTGGTAATCAACGCCGCCCCGGTGGCCGCCATTGCCAGCAACAACTCGCCGGTGGCCTACAGCGGCACCGTGACCCTGACGGCCCAGGCCGTGAGCGGCGCCACCTACGCCTGGAGCATCCCCGGCTTCGGCAACGTGAGCACCGGCAGCAGCCCCACGCTGAACTTCAACAACGCGACGCCTTCGAACAGCGGCACGTACACCGTGTACGTGACCGTGGCCGGCTGCACCAGCAGCACCACGGCCAGCGTTACCGTGCTGCCGGCGGGTCAGCCCATCGTGGCCATCGGCCAGTTTGGCGGCGGCTTCTGCGCCGGCGCTTCGCTGAGCATCGGCTTCAACGTATCGGGCGCCAGCCACAGCGGCAGCCTCACGGCCGAGCTCTCGGATGCCAGCGGCAGCTTCGGCGCGCCGGTGAGCATCGGCTCGGTGACCTTCAACGGCCAGGGCAACGGCTCGATTTCGGCCACCATCCCGGTGAGCACGGCGCAGGGCGGTCTGTACCGCATCCGTCTGACCTCGGGCGTGGCCATCACGGCCAACCCAGCCACCAACGGCTCGAACCTCAGCATCAGCGCCACGCCCATTGCCTCGGCCAGTTCCAACTCGCCGGTGGCGGCGGGCGGCACCATCACCCTGATGGCCGCTACCACCCTGCCCGGCACCACTTACTCGTGGACCGGCCCGAACGGCTACGTAGCTACCAACCAGCAGAACCCGACTATCAACAATGCCACGGCCGCCAACGCCGGCACCTACGTGCTGACTACTTCGCTGGCCGGCTGCTCGACCCAAAGCACCATGACGGTGACTGTGAACACGCCCAGCGCCACGCTGGCCACGGGCTCGGTCAGCGGCTCGTTCTGCCCCGGCTCCTTCGTGACGGTGCCCTTCACCGCCACGGGCTTCGACGCGGGCAACGTGTTCACGGCCCAGCTTTCGAACGCCAGCGGCAGCTTCGCCTCGCCGGTGAACATTGGCGTGGTGAGCGGTACGACTTCGACCAACATTAATGCCCAGATTCCGCTGGGCACGGCGGCCGGTAGCGGCTACCGCATCCGCGTGGTGGGCAGCTCGCCCGCCATGACCAGCAGCACCGACAACGGCGCGAACCTGACCGTGGGCGCTATCACCTTCGTGTGGACCGGCGCGGCCGGCACCGCCGATTGGTACAACGCCGCCAACTGGAGCTGCGGCCAGGTACCCACGCAAACCAGCGTGGTTGTCATCCCGCAGCTGACGGGCGGTTTCCTCTACCCCGTGGCAACCGGCACCACCGCCGTAGCCCTGCACCTGACGGTAGATGCCAACGCCAGCTTCACCGTGAACGGCACCTTCAACCTCTACGGCAACGTGACGGTGAATGGCAACTGGGCGGCGGGCAACAGCAGCAGCTGGCACTTCGCCGGCAGCGGCACGCACTACGTGTATGGCGGCAGCTATTTCTACGCCAACAACCTGTACATCGGCACTGGCAACACCCTCAACCTGAGCAGCTACAACTCCAACTTCTTCGTGAGTGGCGGCTGGTACAACGATGGTGGTTTCCTGGCCAACACGGGCGCGGCCTACAACATCATCTTCAACGGCAACGGCACGCAGTGCATCTGCGGCAACAGCCCCACTACGTTCTACGGCGTGCAGGTGATGAACACCAGCACCGTGAGCCTGGGTATCGGCACCATCTTCCACGGCAACGTGCGGGTGGATGGCACCTTCAACGCCCAGACCTACGGCGTGACCTTCATGGGCACGGTGAACCTGGGTGGCCTGGCCTCGGGCACCAGCTACTTCCACACCATCACCATCGCCAATGGCGCGGTGGTAACGCTGGTGGACGACATCATCGTGCGCGGCGACTGGATTAACGACGGCCAGTTTGTGGGCGGCAGCTATTCGGTGAACTTCGGCGGCACGCTGCTCCAGATTATCGGCGGCTCGCAGGTGACGAACTTCTACAACGTCGTCTTCAACAACACCGTCAACAGCGTGACCCTGCACCAGGATATCTGGGTGCTGGGCTCGTTCCTGAACAGCGGTAATTTCTACGGCTACTACAACGTGGGCAGCATCACCTACGGCCACTACGTGCGCTTCGGCGGCCTCACAACCCAGGTGATTACGGCCAACCTCACCACCCACTTCTACCACTTCTACGCGGACAATGCGCAGGGCGTGAGTCTGGCTACCAACATCTACATCGCGGGTAACTACTACCTCTACCAGGGCACCTTCAGCGCGGGCACCAACACCATCTACTTCGATGGTTTCGAGGGCCCGACGGTGGTGCAGACGGTGAGCTGCTACCCGGGTGGCGTGCTCAACTTCTACAGCTGGAACATCATCGACGGCGCCTACGTGCGCCTGCTGCACAATGCCAACTGGCAGGGCAGCTTCGTGAACGCGGGCACCTTCTACGGCTACAACGTCGTGGGCGGGGTGTACACCTACTACACCAGCACCTTCAACGGCACGGTGGCGCAGGTACTGAGCATCACGGGCGCGGGGCGCTACAACTTCGGCCACATCGTCATCGGCAACACCTTTACCGGTGGCGTCACCTTCGACTGCCCCGTGTACGTGTGGGGCAACTGGCAGAACAACGGCAACTTCTTCTGCGGCACCCACACGGTGTTCTTCAGCGGCCTGGATGCCCAGCTTATCAGCGGCTCGACCCCCACGACCTTCTACCACGTCAGCATCGACAATACGCACGCTTCGGGCGTGCGCCTGGGCCAGGCCATCAACGTGACCGGCAACTGGCTGGGCAACGGCCTGTTCTTCGGCACGGGCTACCTGACGAGCTTCATCGGCGCGGCCCTGCAGACCATCACCTGCGCCACCGGCACGCACTTCGGCAACTTGTTCATCGGCAACAACCAGGGCGTGCGCCTGCTCAGCGACCTGCGCCTCGATGGCAGCTGGGGCCACAACGGCGGCTTCCTGGCCAACAACTTCACGGTGTATTTCCTGGGCACGGCCACGCAGTTCATCGGCGGCACCGTGACTACGATTTTCCACCACCTCGACATTGCCCTGAACGCCACGGTGCAGCTCAACCGCACCATCACCCTAACCGGTAACTGGCTCAACTACGGCAATTTCCTGCACAACTCGCTGCTGGTGCTCTTCAACGGCACCACCGTGGCGCAGTACATCCGCGGCACCGCCATCACGCGCTTCTACCACGTCACGTTCAACAACCCGGTTTCGGTGATTCTGAACCAGCACATCTACGTGGTGGGCGACTTCCTGAACTCGGGCGTTTTCTACGGCTACGAGGGCGCCAGCGGCTACTACGTCCGCTTCAACGGCGCGGCCCTGCAAGTGGTGAACTGCAACGCCACGACGTACTTCCACCACTTCTACGCCGACAACGCCGTAGCCGTGCAGCTGATGCGCGACGTGTACATCCACGGAGACTTCTACCTCTACCGGGGTGCCTTCAACCACGGCGGCTACACCTGCTACTTCAACGGCACGACGCAGAGCGTGGGCGGCTACGCGGCCCTCACCTTCCACGGCTGGGACATTGCCAACGGCGCAATCGTGACCCTGAACCAGCACACCACGCTGCTGGGCAACTTCGCCAACGCCGGCACCTTCCATTGCAGCAGCCCCTTCGGCTTCACCTTCGGGGGCAGCCTGGCGCAGGTCATCAGCGGCGGGGGCACGTTCAACTTCTGGCACGTCATCTGGGATAACGCGGCGGGCATCACCCTCAACCGGAACATCTTCGTGCTGGGCGACTGGACCAACCGCATCGGCTTCCTGGCCAACGGCTACCTCGTGACCTTCAAAGGCACCGCCACGCAGTACATCGGCGGCCTGATTAACACGGTATTCCACCACCTGACCATCGAGAACGGGGCCACGGTGCAGATTAACCGCAACATCTCGCTGCTCGGCAACTGGCTCAACCACGGCAGCTTCCTGCACAACTCGCTGCTGGTGCTCTTCAACCACCAGACCGTGGCCCAGACCATCGGCGGCGCCAGCATCACGCGCTTCTACGACGTGACCTTCGCCAACCCGGTAAACGTGAGCTTGACCTACGACATCGACGTGGTGCATAACTTTATCAACAGCGGCGGCTTCTGCGGCTGCGGCCACCGCACCCGCTTCAACGGCACTCTGCCGCAGACCATCACCTGCACCAGCGGCCGGACGCACTTCCACGATATCACCTTCGACAACCTGCAAGGCGTGACGATGCTCGACGGCATCTACGTAAGCGGCCTGTGGGTGAATAACGGCGGCTTCATCCACAACAACCAGCTGGTGATTTTCGACGGCACCGCCCTGCAAACCATCGGCGGCAGCGCCCTGGTGACGGCGTTCTACAACCTCGGCATCACCAACGCGGTGAACGTGCAATTGCTGCACAACATCACGGTGGCCGGCTACTGGAACAACACCGGCATCTTCAGCGGCAACGGCTGGCTGACCACCTTCAACGGCACGGCCAGCCAGACCGTCACCACCACCGGCAGCACGGCCAAGACTACCTTCCACCACGTCACCTGGGCCAACCCCGTGGGCTGCGTGCTGGGCGGCGACCTCTACGTGACCGGCAACTGGCTCTGCAACGGGCCCTTCAACCCCGCCACCTGGACGGTGCACTTCAACGGTACCACGGCCCAGACCTGCGGCGGCTCGGCCCAGATTCGCTTCCACGGCCTCAACGTGAGCAACACCACCGGCCTGACCTGCAACGGCCCCGTGTACTTCACCGGCAACTTCGTGAACACCGGCCTCGTGAACTGCGGCACCTACCCCTGGTACTGCACCGGCACCACGGCCCAGACCATCGGCGGCGTGTCCACCACGCCCATCCGCTTCTACGACCTGATGCTGCAAAACGCCAGCGGCGTCACGGCCACCGATAACTTCTTCCTGACCCACGTCCTCACCCTCAGCACCGGCAACCTGGCTTCCAACGGGCACCTCACCCTGGTGAGCAACGCCAGCGGCACTGCCATGGTGGTGAACCCCGTGGGCGGCGGCGAAGTAACCGGCGAAGCCACCATGGAGCGCTTCATCACCGGTCTGGGCGGCTCGCCTGGCTACCGCCACTACGCCTCGCCCATGAAGCGCAGCGCGGGCAGCATCAGCACCACGGTGCAGGAGTTTGCCGACGACCTCCCGGTGTTCGAGCTGAACCCGGCCTACAACGTGCAGGGCAACTCGGCCACGCCCTTCCCCACCCTGTTTAAGTACGAGGAGCCGCGCCTGAGCAGCACCTTCAATACCTTCGACCGGGGCTGGATGGTGCCCACCGCCACCGAGGACCTGGAGCCCCTGCGCGGCTACACCGCCCAAACCGATGCCACTACCACTGTGGACATCAAGGGCCTGCTGCAAAACGGCAACGTGACCACCAGCCTCACCCGCGGCAGCACCTCGGAAGCCGGCTGGCAACTCATCGGCAACCCCTACCCCGCCCCGATGGACTGGGACGTGGTGCGCAACACCCCCGGCCTGCTCACCGGCATCGCCGACGCCATCTACGTGCACAAGCC
>Ga0247804_10000436_pt1 | contig 19248 bp, 12 predicted proteins | sample UWRJL029104C1_FD_181142 | JGI IMG/M metagenome (GOLD analysis project Ga0247804, IMG submission 181142) | Plant litter microbial communities from Arlington Agricultural Research Station in Wisconsin, United States - UWRJ-L029-104C-1 | ecosystem: Environmental > Terrestrial > Plant litter >...
TTTATAATGCTGCCCGAACAATCCCCTGAAACCATAAATACCAAGCCCTGTTGCGCCCAGCGGAACCGGTGAAGATAGTTCAAGTCCCATATCCACCAAAAATGCCGGAACAGAAGGATTTAACCGCATGGCCGCCTGACCATTCAGTTTAATTTTTGGAATACTAAAGTCTACTGCACCCGTATATTCGGTGCCTGCAGCTGAACCTGAAATAGAAGGATCAGGGTTTTTCATGCTTAGGTAACCGTGTAAAGCAAACAGTATCTCATCCTCCTTGCCATTTGCCGGAATGGTTAAATCAATCCTTATCTCATCGATGCTTAAAAAGCTGTGGAAGGGTTTATCTGTATCATTATCGTCAACAGTATAATAATATTTGATACCATTGCCGGCCGCATTTACACTTGAGGTTCCGGTATTGATCACGCCATCGAAACCAAAGAACCGGTACCTGCGTTGAATACCATTGTGTTCTCCTGAATATGAACCTAAACTTAAATTATTTACGCTTAAGTTAACCGGTCCGATTTCCAATGAAAAAGCCTTGGCAACACGAAGGGAGCCGCCATTTGCAAAATCAAGTTCCCCGTCGTCCCAGATGCGGAGCTTACGAACTTCTACTCCGGTTGGAAGTACCCTGCCTAAAACCGGGACATCCACGATAAAATCAAGCACCCCGGAAACTTCGGCATAATAGCCCCGGTCTTCTTTGCCTACACCAAGGCTTTGAATTTCTATCTCAAAAATATTGGGAAGGGTAATGCGTATTGGCTGCCCTAAGGGTTGGGCAGTAATGGTAAAATCACCGTTATCAAAAATATGCGCCCTGATGTCAATCAGTAAGGGACTCCCGTTTTGCTCATACTTACCTATTCGAAGTAAGCCTTGTATATCACAATTGATGATGGAACCCATTCTGAAATCAATTGCGAAGCGTTTTAATTCAACCGCAAAATTACCAAAATCGCGAAACAGTGTGCCATTGCTTTCTAAGGCTATCTGACCGGAAACGCCGCCGGTACCTAAAAATAAATTGTCTGCAGTAATTGCGGCACTGGTGTGACCGGCACTTTCGGAACCGAATTTATTAAACCCGATGAAGGCATGCTTCACATAAAGCCCCATAAAATCTACAGGGTAACCGGCCGCATCTGCTTCAGGAATATTCGTTTTACGGCTTAAATCCAGTTTAGCGTCCGTAAAACCGATAATCAATCCTGTTTGCCCAATCTCGTTGAATTCCGGAATCAGTGAACCGGCCAGTTCAACTTCCGAACCGATACCCGTTTCGGTATCCACATAAAAAGTAGCTTCGGCAAACTTGAATAGTGATTTGGTTTCTGGAATCGGCGTGCCATTGGCGGTAACCGGACGCAGGATTTTGTTGGGAAATTCTATACCTGCCGAGAGCGTTAAACTTGCCCTGACTTTTGGAACAATTAACTGACGGATGAAATCTTCCAGGCCTTGCGGCACAACCCTATCGTAAAACTGCTGTAAACGTTGCCGGGTTACACCAAGATTGATATCTAAAATATATAGGCTGAAAGGCAGAAAAGATGCGCCATCAGGAATGTTATCATTTTCATTAATTAAACTGACTACAGTATCTACAGAAGGTTCTTCATCTGGTGGAAGCACCAGGTTTGCATCAGGGTACAAAGCATTAATGTCGTTAACTAACTTCTGAAACTTAGTTTCCGTTTCATCACTTTCAATAAAGTAGTTTAACGTATGTGCGATAACTTCACTTTCAGAAATCTTAAAAACCTGTAAGCCTAACTCATAAAATGCCTGCGGGCTGAAAGCAAAATTATTAACCTTAAATGCCCGTAAAAACGCCAGAATTTCCCACTGGTATTGCAGCGAAACCGGAAAGGCAGAAATAGAAGAATCTCCCTGCTCATCCGGATTCAAAACCAGACGCATACCAAATGGCAAATCAAGTCCGATATTTGCCGTTACAATATCCAGGCTATAGAAAGCAGCATCTCCCCTTTGACTTTTGGAGTACTGCAGATTTTTATAATGAATCTTATCCAGAAGCAGATTTAAACCATCTTCTGCGAAATGCAAAAATTCAGGCAAATCATCTACTGTAATCACTTCTGAAAGTGATGGATAGTATCTTTTAGTTATCGGCTTGGTAATTGGCATTTCGTTCTTATCTATAATTACATATTTATTAAAGAAATTAACTTCTTCTATCTTTTATTCTGCAAAACCGCTGATGCTAAGTTTGGCTCTTTATGTACTTTAATTATTTTTCTATTCATGAATGCTAGTTTAGCCCCTTTTCAGTTATACAAAACTTTAAATTTTTTATTATTATCTCTTTATAACATTCCCTGCTAAAAACCTGCCTACCGCAGGCAGGCATCTATCCAGTTTACAACAGCAAATGTTATAAAATGAGGAAACCACTATCACCGAATCTATACTTTGTTGTCATTTTTCAGTTTTTCATTGCACCGTTGTTGCTTCATTTTCAGACGAAGTCTTAGTTTCTATATTAGATTTGAGTGACCGCTGAAATAGCGAACAATAAACCAGACTGTGCGTACCGCATCGTGGTTAATATTGATAGTCTATATCCTAGAGCTTCAATGAACATAAACCTGATATGCTTTGTTCTCACCAATCGCATATTGCATAAACTCTTTAAGCAACATCAAATAATGAATTATATCTTGTGGAGAATCATTATAAAATTCATCTTCTTCCAAACCCAAAGCACTCAAAAATCCTGGAGAATTATAGTATTTAGCTAAAAAACCACTCTTACCACCATATTTTTTTAATAAATCTTCCGTTTCACTGTTAAGATTAGGGATAAGTTCATTATCAATAAACATGAAGGATTCCATGATCTCGCTACTAATAAAATGAGCATCATAATCGTCATCAGTAAGTCCAGCCGTAGGCAATTTATACCTAATTCTAAATCTATATTCCGTCGATGTAGCATCGAATAATTTCATTGCCTTTGATTGATTCAACTGTTTGGCATAATACATAATTAAAGCATACGTACCGAAATCTATAGTTAAATCTTTATCGTTTAAATCAAAAATGATTGCTCTTGCCATAGAATTTATTGTGTTAATTTAACTTTTAACGAGTGATATGAACTTTCTAATACATCCCCTTGCTGGCGCACGCGTGTCGCGTGTGCATCTGTTCCAACAAAAAACCATCATAAATATTCTATTTCAATTAATCCTTTACCGCCACTATAGTCTATAGCGCTACTATATTTCCAACGCCAGGCCTCATTTACAAAACCTGCTACAACTGGATTATCATGCAGATAATCCGCTTTCTGTTCAATCACTTCTGTACTCCATAATTCAATCGGTTTATTGTTATGTTGCCAAAACTGGCTTCCTTTTACATTACTACTTTTTAGTCCTGCCCGCTCAAATAGCCAAAGCATCCAATCCTTTCTACTTTCCTGACTGTTTTCTTTTATCGCTTTTACCAATGCTTTAGAAGTGTGTTCTTTTATTCTTCCAAGTATTTTATCAGGATTATTATCCTTTGCTTTAAAAATTAAATGCACATGGCCTGGCATAATACACCAGCAGAATAATTGTAAACCCAGATTTGTTATACTATATTTCAAACTATCTACTAAAACATCATTAAATAATGGCCTCACAAATACATCTATCCAATGCACGGTTGCAAAACTTACAAAGTATAGCCCCTCTTTATTGAAGAATTTATATTTACGGCTCATTGTTATTTTTATCTTTCTTACTTATTGTTTATTCACACGCGGCACGCGTGCGCCAATGAGGAGGAGTATCCGTATCACAGAAACAAATATGAATATCACATAGAATTTCTAAATGAGATCCACTCCTCTAAAATTGCTTTCAAATCAATTAAGGATATCCTTGGCAGTTGGTTCCAACCATAATCTTCCTGTCCTAAGTAAGCATATCCATCAACAAGATCCAGACGTATAGATTCATTAGTTTCAGTAAAAAACGTATTATCTCCATTTTCCTCAAATCCAGACCAGGTTCCTGTTAATATTTTATTCGTTTCTTCTAGTAACGTGTCAACTAATCCTTCCCCTTCGTTACTGCTACCAAGAATACTTCTTAACTCCCCTTCTAATGGAGAGTTCTCTCCACCGTGCGTAACTCTACAAACGGCCCAATAAACGTTATCGCTCACTTTTAGTTTTTGAAAAACTAAATTATATTGTTGGTGTTTACTCATAGTATTGTTTTAAAGTTAAAACCCTTTGATTTCGATGTAATAATTATTATTCATAATTAAATTACCTTGCTTCTCATAATTCTTCCAAATTATTTTCACAGGAGTGCCATCGGAAAATTTGCTTAAAAATTCTTGCGTTATTTGAGGGTAAGTTTTTCCAAAACGAACTCCATTATTGTCTGAAAATTTTAATATTTTATTATGAATTGCAAAGACATGTTCTTGTATTTGTTTTTCAGTGCTCCAATTGGGATTAATGATCGTTTTTTCTGTTCCACATCTCTTCACTGCTTTGCCGTTTAAAACCAAACTCTGAGAATTGATTTGATGTAGATCATTATAACGATAAAGTAGCTCACCCCTTTCATATTTAATATGTCCCTTAACATGTATATTAAACTTGCTAACTGAGTTTATATTCTGATTTACACCAATTGTTGGCAGTTGATCTATTGTTATCCATTTACCATCAAAATCACCTATCAAAACTTCGGCCCCCGATGACTTTATAATATTTCTAGATGTATGCCCACCGATATATGTCTTACCATCTTTAAATATCATTTCATTTATATGCGCCCAATTCGCTCCGTTATTGTTAAACCTAAAAATTACAAAATCATTTAAATAATTTAAATCTTTTCTTAAGACTTTAGCGAACGCATCATCGGTTACATTTTTCCAAATTTGAATTCTTAATGACTGAATCCCATCTTCAGTTTGATTTAATCTTTTCCAAAAGGCATTATTTACAACACTACTATCCACTTTATCTGCAAAGTTCCTCCAAAAAGCATCTCTTTCCAGTTCAGTAAAGATATTATCATAAATATCCGCAATATGATTTGCCTCACCTAATTCTGCCTGAGTTAAACTGGTAATCCTGTTTCTAAAAAGTATCTTATTTACAGTAGCTAAATTTTTTACTTGGTTAATAATCAACATAACATCATCTGGAATGTCATGTGGAATGCCGTATTGACTGAAGTCTTCTATTTCATTTAATACATCATCTGCTGCTCTTGTAACCCTATTTCTGCCATAAAACGAACCTCCGGCTGAGCCAAGAGCAATCGCCATAAAAAAATAACTTAGGCTTCTATTTAAATTAGTAAATCTTGAATCGTTACTTGTTATCTCTTGGTAATTAAAAAAAGAAGACAAAATACCTGATGTTATAGACAATACCTCACCTACAGAATCAAGGCCTCTCCAAAACAGAACCGCTCTTTCTGGTAAAACTAGTCCTTTTCTAACGTTGTTGATTTCAGTTACGTATTTAAGATATCTTAAATGTTTTAGGGTGGATATTCCACCGGTAAAATAAAATAGCGCTAATTCCAATGTTACTTCTGTTGAAAATACAACGGCTGCATCGAAATCCTTTAAATTATCATACTCAACTGCGTAATAAAACAAAAATGCCGGAATAGGTATTAAGTTAGGAATCTGAAGATCCAAATCTGCTTTGTACCCAAGAAGGGATATTGGCTGATAAAGATGGTATTTCCCGTATTCTTTTTCAATAGATGAAGAAGAATTTGTACCAGTACCATAAGGATTATAGGTACTGTACGTTGAAGTCTGAACAAAAATTATTGTAATCTTTTCTTGCTCAAATCCAGGTTTTGGTTTATAAGAAATTTCCTTTGATGCAGTATAGAAATAGGAATTAACAGGCGTTTCTGTTTTTGTAACTGAGAATTCCAAAACAGGATTTCCGCCAGCGATTACTTTGCCCAAATTATCATATTTAGGATAATACTTTTTTCCTTCGTTAATAAAAAATGAATTTGGGTTAATACCATCTTCATTAGCAGTTACACCTGGTGGAATAAAATAAAAATTAAACTCTGAGATTTTCCAGATTTCGTAAATAGCATATATAAAGTACTTTCTGTTTGTTTGTTCGTTAACAAACCAGTTTACAATTGGATACCGCTCCAATCTACCATCATCTAAAAGCAAATACAATACTTCAAAAAGGGTGACTGAACCATTTTCTTTTTGGAGAAGTAATGTCAAAAAATCGTTTGCTAAACTACTTCTCTGTGTCATGGAAATGATTAGGTGAACGAGATATCTTTGAGAGTTTTGCGGTAATTCTTTTAATTTGTAATAAGCTAATAATTGTCCTTTAATAATCAAGTAGGGTATAGTCGCAAGCGCTGAAATAGGTAGAATTTCCAGGATATATATCAGGCGTAAGTCTTCACTAAAGTCTATTAATTTATCTTGTATTTTATATAGCGTAAAATAGAAGTCTGTTAATCCATTATAGTACTTCTCATAATCTGAATAGACGGAATTATCTTGAAAAATAGGCTCAAATTCATGTTTGTGGATATAATTTTCACCTGAATTTGGATCATGATAGTATCCCCAACTTTTTTTAAGTTCAAAAAGAAGTTTACCAAAATCACTCAAGGAATTCGTATTCCCCGATATCGTATTTACTATAGCATCAATACTAGCCCATAAAGAATAACTGGCAAGTTTTGGAAAAATTTCATTGTAAATTTCAGCTATTCTAAAAGAAATTAAAATCGTAATTTTCTTTATATTTTTTTTTGTATTATCATCAGTCCAAATGCTTAAGTATCGTGTATAATTATTATTAAAAAAGTATCTGGAAGCAAGATTTTTAGGTGCAGAAGGATTAATAGAAGATGTAGCAATATCGGGAATTGCTATCTCATATCCGATTAATTTGTTTGCTTCGAAAATCTTTCCTAGATATTTTTTAATTCCACTATTTAAAGTAGTTTCTATCGTGAAGCGATATCTAACCACATTAAAATAAAAACTAAATGGTTCGCCCAAATCAACTCTATTTACAAAAACTTCATCACCTACATTTGCCGAAAAGCGATTAAAAATAAATCTAAATTTACTGAGAAATGCTTTGATTTCACTTTCATCATCATTAATATAATTCAGATATTCTCTTTCGAGAAAATAACCATTTAAAGTATCTTTCAAATACCTGTCTTTTTCTTTAAAATCCCCTATTTGATAGTACTTATACTTAAACACCGGATTACTTTGATAGTTAAATTCCAGAATAAAGCCTTCAATATCGAATGCTAATCCTGTAAAAGTGGCATCTAAATTAACTGCCGTTCCATCGTTCTTTAGAATCACTACTGCCATCTATCCAATTTTATTAGTTACTGTAAAACTATTCTCAGGTGTTAGGTCTTCCATGTATTTACAATAGGCTTTCGAAAAGTGATATTTTCGATCGAGAGAGTAAATGTTTATAGTTGTAAGTGGTGTATACAATCTTATTACACCATTAGCTAATTCTCCAACTATACCTATACTATATTTTTGATAAAATATATTTTCAATCGATGCCAATTCATTTCCATCTTCAAATAAATCAACCAAAAAAAGCCTTGCGTTAGTTAAAGCATTTGCTAATACTAATGCTTTAAGTGAATCGTTTTCCTCTTTTGTTAATCCAAGAATTATCTTAGTTGGTGTACTTCCATCTTTAGACTTTAATATTAGTCCGTTAATAATTTCGGTACTATCGGTAAAAGGTTGTAAGGTGTAGTACAAGGTATCTGGTAGCTGATAAGTTTTAATATCGGTACTGGTTTTTGATGTAGAAGGATTAGACCGGGTATCCGGGGTAATTGTTCCTGTTACAGACAAGCCGTTATTTAATAAATCGACTGATTCGGTAACGTAGGTTATGCGGCTAACTGCTGTTGGATTAGAAATACCAGTGAATATTGAATCCTGAACATTAATTGTTTGTACCCCTGAAATTCCAAGCTGACGTTCGTTGTAAAAATGATTAACCAGCTTCAACTTCTGTGAAGACAGCACCGAATAATCACTTGTCTGACCTCCCTTAAACAATGGTTCTGCATTAATCAAATCAAACACATCGTCAAAGAAATTTGCTTTGGCCAGGATATCGGTCGTTACATTTTGATCATCCGTTTCCTGCCCGGCAATGTAATAATTTGCTTTACCCTGATAAATCAAAATGTTAAAGCTTGCAACGCTTAAATCATTTCCTCCAATGCTTACCGAGGCGTTGCTTAACACGATGGCTTTTGTAAACGTTCCTGCCGTTCCATCAGTTGCATCTGGCAACTTTAAATTGCCAGCATCAATAAAATTGTTCTTAACCGCATTATCAATATTTGCAACCTGCCCGTATAGCATGCTGTTTTCGTTATTATCGGTTACGAACTGTAAATAAGTTTTACTCTCTGGTTCATCCTTAATGATAACCGGCCAACCTTTGGTTGCATAGACGACTGCGATAAGCGCATCTTCTGCATCTCCGATTTTCAAGCTTTCGTTACCTGATTCACTAATCAGATAATTGCCGTAAAAATTATAACTTCTGCCCCTGTCGCTTTGTACATAGAGATACAGGCGGTTTTTGAAAGAAAATTTCGAAATGATGTCATTGTAAATATCCGCTCCTTGTTTTACCGAACCTCCAATACTAATAGTTCCGTTTGCATAATGAAATCCAAAAAAAGCGGCTGCATCCAGAAACTGAAATATCTGTTCCTTTTTCAGCTTTTTCTGATAATCGCTCATGGTGTTATTAAGCACTATTCTGGCCTCTTTTGCCCTTGCATAAGCTAAATCAAATACAAATTCATCATTTGGTTCCGGCAAGCGGTAATCCCCGTAATTTAAAATGATATCAATCCCGCATTCGCCGGCCTGAAAACTACCTAAGGATTTACCCATATCAATGAGCGGAAGTTCAAAGGCTTCAGTTCCGTTTTCAATAAACTCGCCGTTACTTTCCACATAAGCGGATTCTTTAAAGAAAAAATCAGAAAGCGGCAAAGCATCAGGTTGCACCGCAGGGTCAAAGCCAATATATTTTGCCAGAAAATCGGGTACCTGTTGTCCGGGGTCTGTACTGTTGTGAAAAGCAACGAAGCTGGCGTTAATTTGATTGATGAAATCGGAAGTTGATGAACCAACCGCCAACACTTTATTTCCATTGAAAAAATCCGCTTCAACAAGTCCCCTGTAGATAAAGTATTTGATGTTAAATCCTTCTATTGGCTGGGTGAAAGGACGTAAAATTAAATTCACTAAACCGCTGGAACCAGTCTGACGCTGAACCAGTACGATGCCTTTACATATAGCATAAGCCATTCGGTTCGCTGCACCAACCGTAAATTTAGTGGTCAGGCGAAATTCGTTTTCATCAAACGGTCCGAAACTTTGAGCATCCGACTGCGATAATGCCTCCGGACTTATAAAGAAGTGCGATGCAGGTTTGAATTTAGAAATATAATTGTCTTCATTTTCAGCCATAAATCAACGGGGATTTCAATCTGTTTTTCTCTTTTTTATCTATGTATTATTCTCTGCCTGATTAATCACCATGGTAATTCCTGATTTATCGGTAACTGTTTTCAAAATACTATTTGCCGGCTCCAGGTTAAAGGTCTCGTTAAATCCATGGTCAGAACTCAGCTTTATGGAAACTTCATACGGGCTGTTATTTTCAATCTGTATCTTTTGCACTCCGTTATCATTTTTTACATTATAGGCACCTTTACGTATTGTTCCGGATGGCGGCATTGGAAAATTATCCAGCATAACAAGATCGGTTGTGCTATCAGTAATACTGATGATGATTTCACTATCCCCGATATCTGATCTTAAAGTAGATAAGGTATAACCCGGGGTAGACAATGTCGTATCGTTACTGGCGCTGGATACTTCTATCAGGTAAGTTTGTTCTGTTAAGGTGAAACTATAACTATGTACATCCGCTATATCGCGGGCGCCACCCTGGTAATTATATAAAACATTTCCAGAGGCATTTTTTATATTAAGAATCATTTCCCCATCATCAGGCCATCGGGCACTCAGGTAATGAAACAAGTTGACCGTGAGCGTATCTCCTATTTGATAATTGCCGGTAGCAAATCCTGTACCTGTTACAGTAACGAGATCTGTCGTCGAACCATTTTTCTGGAGACTGAAGTTTGCATCCACATATGGCGGTGGCGGATTGCGCTGCAGGTTATAATTAATGGCTACCGGATTGGAAGCAAATGAATAAGTCAGGCTTTTTGAAGAAACGTTATAATTAAAGCGAATAATCAATGGTAAATCGCTTTCCAGATAACTTCCGTTTGCGCCCGAATTGATATTGCCACTAAAATTTATCAGCCCGCCAATGTTGGTTCCGCCGGAAACCGATGGCATCAGGTTACCACCTAAATCATTCATGGTCATCACCGCATCGTTACTTCGAAGACTAAAAGCGCCGGCAATTATTCCTGCGGCTGTGCCCCTTCCGTTTATACAGAATGCGAAATCATTAACGCCGGGATTTTCACTGATTAGCCTGGCCAGGTTGAATTCAAAGCGCCAGTTTGTGCTGCCTGATGGATTTAAGTCTGAAGCTAAAATGAGTGCCTGCGCCGGCAGGGTCGCATCCGGAATAATATTAACCTGGGCTGAAGCCGGGCTATGGTTGAACGGAATCTCTGTATTTTCGATGAAACCAATAATATTCAGGCTGCTGTTGTCATAAAAATCAACGACTAAAACCCCGGCGCCAAGTGAATTATCTGCCACAATAATTTGTTTGGTGGCCTTAACAATACCTTGCTGAATCGCATCAATTCTTACCTGGCGACTATCGCCCGGAACGGAATTAGCGGGTGCCGTATAGGTTTGCCCGGAGAAACTTCCTTCAGAAGCGATAAAACTATATTGCGCAGAAACATCAGTTTCCATTCCGTTTGAATAAGTTGCGATTACCGAATAAACACCACTTGCACCCTCGTTAACAGTTGAAGGACCGTTTATTTTAATAAAAGCGAGTGACACTGTTGTCGTATTTACAACCGTCACATTTTTGGTTGCTTTTATTTCACCATCTTCCTTTACACTGATTGTTACCTGTTTATCGTTGTAATCGTTATCATCCCGATCGGCCGAAAATACATTCCCTGAAAAGCTTCCTCCTACCGTACTTTGAAATTCATAATCAGCGGTTACATCCTCAGCATAACCATCAGAAAAAGTTCTTAAAACTTTATAGGTTGCGGTACTGCCTTCCTGAACCGATTCAGGACCGGAAATTGTTAGTGAAACCGGTAAGCGGCAGGTACTGAATGAATGGGAAACCAAACCTGACCAGCCTTGTGCTGTTAATATCCTTACTGAAACTTTATGACTGCCACAGCTTAAAGAAGAAGAAAAGACCTGATCGTTTTTATCAATAACCAAAAGGTTATCTAAATACCACTCATAAGTGAGAATTGAAGATAAACTTTCCGGCGCTTCAAAAACCACCGAAAATTCGACATCATTACTACTGTAATAAGTTTCTGCATTTATCGAAAAGGAAGGGCCAAACAGGCAGCTAGAGATCATAATTAAACTGGTTTTCCAAATTTAATCTCTAAAAAATGCCTTTTGGTCGTAAACGGATTACTTAAACAAACGCCGCTCTTTTAAAAAGAGCACACACATTTATTTAAGCGGAGCAGCTTAACTAAAATCTATTTCTTAATTTAGAGAACGTTAATTAAGAAAATTTAATTACATGCAGAAAATCTATTTTTCCGGAACTGAATTCTTTTTTTATCCCGTATTTTTTAAAAAAAACAACTATCGCATTTATTTAAATTCCGTGTTATTAACTAATACCAATGTAGGAGTTTATTTACAACTTGGAGTGCTAATTATTTAAAAAAGTTTTCCACAATTGTCAAAAACAATAAGAGATATACTTTTTATTTCTGTAAAACACCGGTCCTAAAATTTATCACGTATTTATATTATGATATACAGGCAATTTCTCTCGTTAATGGCAAACCCAAATACTTGAAAAAGCACAGAAAATAAAAAATTCAGCGATAAACATACTGCTGAAAAGAGATAGTTTTAATCCATTTTAATTTCTAAAACCTCCATCGATTAATTTCTATGGAGGTTTTTTTTTATAGAGCCTGGGGCTTTATCGCATTAACCTAAGCTTATCAGTTGGAAGAGATTTTGGCTACAGTTCATTCACTATTACTACGGAGTTTGGTCGGGTGCAATTGTCATAAGTCCGACGAAACCCCGACTTAAGTCCGTCTAAAGTCCGTCAAAAAGGTTAAAACTGGATTAAGGTAGATTTATTGTCCTATACTGGAATATGGTAGATCTATCGGAGTTTACTAAAAATTACCAGACACGATTATGTACTGAAAATCAATTATGTATAAATGAAAATTAAGTGATAACTCTAATAAATCAGCTAATTGCATAAAAAAAAAGCGCCTGCAAAACAGGCGCTTTAAATAAAATTTTAAAATTTCTATTTTTCGTAAATACTCATTTTCTCTGCCAGCTCAATAATGCTTTTAATCTTTAGCTTTTGAAACAACCTTAATTTGTAGGTGCTCACCGTACCCATCTGTAGGTTTAACTGGTGAGAGATGTCGAGTACACCTACGCCCTTTGTCAAAAGTTCGGCTACCTCCAGTTCCCTTCCGGATAGCTTGGTGAACGGGTTGTCCGCATCGTTCCCTAAAATACTATTGAACATGTTTTCTTTAACATTCCTGCTCGAATATCTGCTTCCTGCTAAAATTGTGGTAATAGCCGTAACGATTTCAGACTCCTCTGCATTTTTCATTAAATAGCCTGAAGCACCTGCCTTAAGGTAGGGTACTGCATAAATATTTTCATTCAACGAGGAAAATACAAGGATTTTCGCATTGGATTGTACGAGTTTCAATTGTTCAATTACCTTCAGGTTATTACCCCCGGGGAGATTTACGTCGACAATAATAAGGCTGGGAAATTTCTCCGTTGCTATTAAAGCCGTTGCCATAGTTCCAGCTTCTAAAATTTCAACCCCGATCCAGTAATCAGATATTAAGCTTCTCAATCCGCGGCGAATAATTTCATGATCATCTGCGATGAGCACAGAAAAAGTACTTACAGTATTTTTTGTTTTCATTGTACTGAATTGTGGATAAATTGTGTGTTAGTTTGGTTTGAGCGCGGCAAAGCAGATTTTAACTTTTTTGAGAGACTTTATAGTTTTTGGAGTATGTAGTCGTAAATGTACAATTTTTATTAAATATGATTGAAATGATTTTCCCGTTAAAGCCTCAAAAAATGTAGTTTATTCCGGAAATTATTGACATTTGTCATCAAAAAAAAATAAAAATAGCTCTGGATAGGATAAAAAAACGAACAACAAACAAATTTAAATATCTTAAATTTTCGCTCTGATTCTGCTTAATGTTTCTAACCTGATGGCCAGGAAAGAAGCTATATGTTTTAAGGAAACCCTGTTTATCAAATCGGGAAACGACAGCAAGAATCTTTTATATCTTTTTTCAGCAGATGATATGCGGCATAAATAAGCCCTTTCTTCCGCTGAACGGTAATGAAGCTCCATCATTTTACGCCCAATAATATTAGCTTCCGGGAAATTTTCATACAAATACTCAGTTAAAACATGTGGAATGGAGATTAACTCCACATCCTCAAGTGCCTGCAGGTATTCATCAGAATCTCCTTTGAGCCACAAATTACGAATGGTCCCGATTATTTCACCCTCTTTAGAAATCCAGGTCGTAATTTCAGCTTTACCATCTTTTATGTAACCCCTAACCACACCTTTGATAATAAGAAAAAGGAATTTATTCCTTTCAACCGGCGATATAATAAATTTATTTTTTTTAAATGTCACGGGAAAAGTGTACTGGTTAATTCGTTTTTCCATCTCCTCATTGATCGGATAAAATCGATTAAACAATGAAACCAAAGGCGAAGCATTACCGTACTTCTTCCATCTATCCTCGTCGGATAAACTGACTGTAAACATATTTTTAGCTAGGAAAGGGTTTAAGCTTTAATAATGAAGATGTTTTGTATGAGATAGCGCTACTACGAAGTTAATGTTTGTTTTTTTATTAATCAATACGGTTACAGTAATTTTTCCACGCCAAGGCCAAAAAGTGCAAAATCATATTTAACCGGATCTGAATCATCAAATTTCTTCAGGTTTTCTGTTAATTCCAGCGCTGTTAACCAATCTGTTTGCTTTCTGCTGATTAAACCCAGAAGCCTGCCAACACGATCTACATGCACATCACAAGGACAAATTAAATCAGCTGCCTTCAATGTATTCCAAAGTCCGAAATCAACACCCGTTCCATCTTTTCTAACCATCCAGCGTAAAAACATATTCAACCGTTTGCAGGTCGATTTTTGCTTTGGAGAGGATATGTGTTTCTTCGTCCGGTTAGGATAATCTTCTATCGAAAAAAAATAATTTCGAAAATGATTTAAAGATGTTTCAATGGTGAGATTTAGTTTCGACGAAAGATGGGCTTCTGTAGAGGCTGATGCAGCTAAAGGTTGATGGGAAGTTAATACAATGTCGGGAAGAACTACAGTTTGCCTTGGTATAAAAGCTTGCTCCAGGCTGTCGTATTCTTCGTAATGAAATTTAAAAAAGGCAATGAAATAAAGTAAATCCGTATCGTTAAAGGTACGGTGTTTGAAATCTAACAATCTTTTCAGGTCATTGTTGGTATGATTTAAAACAAAGTCATAAGGCGCATTATCCATACGGCTCATTAGCGATCTGCATTTATTAATAATTGTTTTTCTTTGTCCCCAGGCTAAAATCGCGGCAAAAAAGCCGGCTATTTCAATGTCCTGTTTTTTAACAAATAAATGTGGAATACAAATGGGGTCGTTCTCTATGAAATCGGTTCGGTTATATTGCTCAACTTTTGCATCAAGAAAGTTTTTGAGATCCAGGAAATCCATTTGTATAAAAAAAATCCGATGGCTAATATTTATGATCAACCATCGGATTTGTTAGAGAAATATTTATTTTAAAGCGTTTGCCAAATCTTCAAGCAAATCATCGATATCTTCTACCCCCACGCTTAAACGCAACAGGTTATCGGTAACACCAACTTTCTCACGTTCTGCTTTAGGAATTGAACCATGCGTCATTGTTGCCGGGTGATTGATTAAGGATTCTACGCCACCTAGTGACTCTGCTAAGGTAAAAACCTTAAAATTAGATGAAATTCTGAAGGTTTCCTCCAAATCAGCATCTTTCAGTGTAATTGATATCATACCACCGAAACCCCTCATTTGTTTTTTCGCAATGTGATGATTAGGATGATCTTCAAAACCCGGCCAGTAAATTTTATCAACCTTTGGATGGTCTTTAAGAAAACGGGCAATCTTTTCCCCATTTTCGCAATGTGCTTTCATACGTAAATGCAGGGTTTTTATACCACGCAAAACTAAAAATGAATCTTGCGGACCCGGAGTTGCGCCGCATGCGTTGTAAATAAACCAAAGTTCTTTATATAAGACTTCATCATTCGTAACCAAAGCCCCCATAACCACATCCGAATGGCCACCAATATATTTGGTTACCGAATGCATTACGATGTCTGCGCCCAAATCAATCGGGTTTTGCAGATAAGGAGATGCAAATGTATTGTCAACCGTTAAAATCAGGTTTTTATCTTTGGTAATTTTGGCTACACCTTCAATATCGATAACCTGCATGGTTGGGTTTGTAGGTGTTTCAATCCAAACCAATTTAGTTTTCTCATTAATATAAGGCAGCATATTTTCGGGATTGGACAAGTCCAGGAAATGAAACTTAATCCCATATTTTGTAAAGATTTTGGTGAAAATGCGGTATGAACCACCGTATAAATCGTTACCTGTAATTACCTCATCGCCAGGCTGCAATAATTTCAAAACCGCATCGGTAGCACCCATTCCACTCGAGAAAGCCAAGCCATATTTTGCATTTTCTAATGCTGCAAGGCAATCTTCCAAAGCTTTACGTGTTGGATTTGTTCCTCTGGAATATTCGTAACCCTTGTTATCTCCCGGCGACTTCTGCCAGTAGGTGGAAGTTTGATAAATGGGTGTCATTACGGCACCTGTTGTTGGATCAGGCTCCTGGCCCGCGTGTATGGCTTTTGTTGCGAATTTCATGTTTTTAGTATCGAGATGTGAGTATCAAGTATCAAGATATTAGTATCAAGTATCAAGATGTGAATATCAAGTAATAAGATTAGTTTTATTCCAATCTAAAATCGTAAATCTATAGTTTATCTAGTATGCCCTTGCAAATAATACGCGTTGGATGGATGGTTTACCGGAATAAATGCAAATACCATCTTCCAGTTTGTTATCCAAAGGAATACAACGGATTGTGGCTTTTGTTTCTTCTTTAATTTTTTGCTCGGTTTCAGGCGTACCATCCCAGTGTGCTGAGATAAAACCTGCTTTTTCATCTAGTAAAACCTTAAATTCATCATAGCTGTTCGCTTCTGTAATGTGATCATCACGATAAGCCAAGGCCTTGTTAAACATACTTGTCTGGATATCTTCCAATAATTTAGCAATGTAAATATCAAGTCCTTCCTGAGGCACAGTTTGCTTTAATTTCGTATCACGACGAGCAACTTCAACGGTTTTATTTTCTAAATCGCGACCACCAATTGCTACACGAACAGGAACACCCTTTAATTCATAATCTGCAAATTTAAAGCCCGGACGTTGCGTATCTCTGTCATCATATTTAACTGAAATACCCATGCCTTTTAAACGCATCGATAATTCATTAACATAAGCTGTAATTTTCGAAAGGTCTTCATCACTTTTATAAATTGGAACGATTACAACCTGAATCGGCGCTAATTTCGGTGGAATAATGAGGCCTGAATCATCACTATGTGCCATAATTAAAGCGCCCATTAAACGGGTAGACACCCCCCATGATGAAGCCCAAACATGATCTAATTTTCCATCTTTACCAGTAAATTTTACATCGAAAGCTTTTGCAAAATTCTGACCTAAAAAGTGAGAAGTACCTGCTTGTAACGCCTTTCCATCCTGCATTAAAGCTTCGATACAATAGGTATCCAACGCGCCTGCAAAACGTTCATTCGGAGATTTCCTACCCCTGATAACCGGTACAGCAAGCCAGTTTTCAGCAAAATCTGCATAAATATGTAGCATGCGTTCTGTCTCTTCAATGGCTTCCTGTGCCGTTGCGTGGGCCGTGTGCCCTTCCTGCCATAAAAATTCCGCGGTGCGGAGAAATAAACGGGTGCGCATTTCCCAGCGTACTACATTTGCCCATTGGTTAATCAATATTGGCAGATCCCGGTATGACTGAATCCATCCTTTATAAGTATTCCATATGATGGTTTCCGACGTTGGACGAACAATCAATTCTTCCTCCAGTTTGGCCGTTTCATCGACTACAATATTCCCGTTACCGTCATTTTTTAAACGGTAATGTGTCACAACAGCACATTCTGTCGCAAAGCCCTCAACATGAGAGGCTTCCTTGGAAAAAAATGACTTAGGAATGAACAATGGAAAATAAGCATTTTGATGGCCCGTATCTTTAAACATTTTATCTAAAACAGCCTGCATTTTTTCCCATATTGCGTAGCCATTTGGCTTAATAACCATACATCCGCGTACTGCGGAATGTTCTGCCAGATCGGCCTTTATAACAATATCATTGTACCATTGGGAATAATCTGCTGCTCTGCTTGTAATTTCTTTGCTCATGTTATGTATTTGGAACGTAAATTGTATGTTAAATAATATGAAATGATGGCACAAATTTATAAATTTATGCCTACAAAACGATTTTCAACAAGAGTGATTGATTTTTAATCGCAAACAACTGTTGACGATTTGTTTATTCGACACACACAACTAAATATAAACACAATGAAACCAATTAAATTTTTACCCATTGTAATGATGGCAGTCGCCGGGTTGATTGCTTCATGCTCTACATCAAAATTGGCTCAAAACAATTCTGGTGATGATGTCTACAACACTGTGGCGAAAGCCAGGGCTGTTGAATATGTAGCTCCTGCCCCACAGCAACAACAGGCACAAAACAATCAGGAATATGATGAGTATTATGGAACAAGCAATCCATACTACGACATGGATTATTCTTCCCGTATAAATCGTTTTTACAACGGAAGCACTTTCAGAGGTTATTACGACCCTTATTATGATAATTATTATTATGGCAACAACTTCGGCTTCAACAATTATTTAGGTTATGGTTTAAACTGGAGTAATGGTTATGGATTTGGTGGCGGACTTGGTTTTGGTTACGGCAGCATCTGGAACAACCCTTTCTATTATGGAAATATGGGTTGGGGAATGAACAACTGGGGTTGGAATAACTGGGGCCCTTATTCTTATTACGATCGCTTCGGCTGGGGTGGTGGATTTTATGGCGGCGGATATGGATATGGTGGCTATTATGGTGGTGGCTTAGGTAATTATGCGAATGGCAATTATAGAGCTAGGCCAAACAGAGACGGCGACAACCGTGGTTCTTACGGGCCAACAGGTTCGAGAACTGCGCCAATAAGCGGTAATTATGGTCGTCCGTCTGTTTCTACAAATAACGCCGGCAGACCAGAAAGATATTCTAACGGCAATAATAATGGTTCTTTTAATAACGGGCAGGCCGGACGTGTGAGTTCAAGACCATCGCGCGATGATAGCTACAGACCACAACCTCAAACACAACAAAGTCAACCAGCTAGCAGACCAGATCGTAGTAGTTACAGCCCTCCGGCACAATCTTCAGGAAGTAGCGGTGGCGGTGGCGTAAGTTCTGGTGGCGGCGGTGGCGGCGGCGGCAGACCAACAAGAGGCGGGGGAAGATAATCAGTATATACACACACATTCAATACATGAAATTAAGATCAATTTTAATTGCAGCAGGAATAGTTCTTGCCAGCAATTCATTATATGCCCAATACACAAGTGATGTACTACGATTTTCGCAACCTGAATTAGTTGCGACAGCCAGATTTAAAGGTTTAGGCGGTGCGCAAACAGCACTTGGTGGCGATATCAGTTCATTATCTGCTAATCCTGCGGGTCTGGGCTTTTTTACAAAATCAGAATTCACATTCACGCCTGAATACAACAATTTTAAAGTCGGTTCTGAAT
>Ga0247804_10000438_pt1 | contig 19220 bp, 18 predicted proteins | sample UWRJL029104C1_FD_181142 | JGI IMG/M metagenome (GOLD analysis project Ga0247804, IMG submission 181142) | Plant litter microbial communities from Arlington Agricultural Research Station in Wisconsin, United States - UWRJ-L029-104C-1 | ecosystem: Environmental > Terrestrial > Plant litter >...
AGAAGTTCTAAAGTAATAATCTTGGCTGGGGATGAGGGATTCGAACCCCCGAATGTCGGCACCAAAAGCCGATGCCTTACCACTTGGCGAATCCCCAATGGATTCGTTTTTCCTATTTGGTGGAAAGAACTTAATTATTTTACCATATTTAGGCAAGATTGTTAGTCCTCAAACCTGTAAAGTTGTCAAAAACACCAATTGTATACACATTTACAACATCGCTTATGCTTGCTACAATAACCACTATGAACCGGGGGAATAATGGAGGCCAGGGCTTTACTCTTATTGAGCTTATTGTCGTGATCATTATTATCGGTATTCTTGCAGGAATGAGTATTATTGGCTTTAGCCGCTACCAAGCGGATGGTCGCGATGCACGACGAGCCTCGAGCGCTAACGTTATCGCAGAATCACTCGAGGGTTTTTACGATAAAAACGGCGAATATCCTAGTTGTGCAGAAGTCGCAGCCGCTATGGCCGCTCCGACTGCTTTAAAAAATATCGACGCTGAAGTATTAGTTGCCCCGCAAGCACCTAGCGGAACAGTCAACTCTTTGAAATGCACCAACGCAGGAAATATATTGACAGTAAACGGTGAAGATTTTTATGAATACGAAGGTGACGGAAGCCCGGACTGCAATGGGACGGGATCGTGTCTTCGATTCACACTTAAATACAAAGACGAAACCGAAGCGGTTATTAAAACGATTTCAAGTCGTCGAAACACCAACATTTCTACCTCTGGCAATATTATCAACCTTAACGCAAACTCAACTAGCTTTACTTCAATCGCTTTAACCTGGAGTGCTGTGAGTAATGCAGATGCCTATATTGTACAAACATCCACAGATAATACTTTTGTCGCGAATCTAAGCCAAACAACGAGCCTGAGCGCCGGCACTTCAGTGACTGGACTTAATTCTGGTGTCACATACTATTTCCGCGTTGCCCCAGCGAGTGGCGTGACGCAGGGGAGTTGGTCGAATACGGCGTCCGCAACAACCCGTGAGCTTGCAACTCCTGTTGTGACGGCAGTTGCCAATACCAGTACGCAGGTCACTATTTCATGGCCAACCGTACAGTACGCTACAGCGTACACAATTGAGAGAAGCACTAATAATTCCTTCCCAGCCACCAGCGCAACAATAACGGCGACACAAACTGCCGGTACTGGTACACAGACCAAAGTATATACAGACGAATCACCTGGCTTTACACATTATTACCGCGTCCAAGCAACGGCTAGCCCGAATATTAGTGACTGGTCAAACACGGTTGCCATGACACCAGCAGCGACTCCTGCGCCTTTCACAATTACAAAGACTGACCCACAATATAACATTCAACGTGTCACTTCAAACGCCGTGTGCGCCATAGGCACCACCCCTTATTACAAGTGGTACAAGAACGGTGTCGCTTGGACAGAGGGAAGTGGACCAAGCTTTAAAACAGTCGATGCAATATTCCCAGCTTGGAATTACACACTTACTGTTACAAATGATACTCGCTGCCAAACAACAACTTATACATCACCGTATGTCGCCGCAAGCAACAGCGTGAGTCGCACACTTTCTGCACCAACTTCATCGATTGGAAACGACCAATACCGATCAATGGGTTGGAATTGGACGTGTCCTGCCGGCACAACGTCGTATACTTATTCATGGAATATAACCGGAAGTGTCGACAAATCTGGGTCAGGGTCTGGTGGCGCCTCGACTAGCGGTAATGGTCGTTACACCAACACCGGCATCGCTTGGGGAAGCGGACGCGGATACTTCACTATTAACTGTAGTGCTTCGGCACCGTATGGCTGGGGAACAATCAGCGACAGTTCACAAGGTGGATTTGGTCCAGGATGCATGCCAATATCGTCAAGCTGCCCACCGTAAACTAAAAGGAGATTATTATGGATGATAACGTAGATACAATTATTGCAAAGTATGGACAAAAAGCGCCAAAAAAACCACGGATTGGTCGTGTTGTTTTAGTGAGTCTCTTAATTCTTCTGTTAGTTGCCGGAATCGTGGTCAGCGCGCTTTATTTCCTGAAAGACAAACCAGCTGACTCAACTAAAGACACTCCCGCCCAGACAAGTTTCAACGGACCAACACCTAAAGATATTGTCGATACTATTGCAGCTGATCCGACGGTGGCTGGAGCAAAGAATTACTTCCTTTTCCGTACAACAATCGCTCAGTCTGATCCAAACTCAGACACTTCAGCTGTAGTTTACGAACAAGATGGCTATGATTTTGTAACAAACACTACCGCTGAAGACGGAATTCGTTTTACCCTTACGGATGCAAAAGTAGCATCAAGCAAAGCAGCCATTACCGAAGCAATCACTGCTGTGCTTAAAAAGAATGGCTTTACACAAACAACAGGCAACACCAGCACCCTCAGCGCATACGTGACAACTTCTTTCTACAATAATGGAACTGTGTGTCAAATTCTTGATTACGCGGGTGAGAAACAAAGTATTCTCGAACAAGGCGTAATTTGTGCAAGTCACGAAGCAATGCAAGCTGCATACAAGAATGCACAAACACTCCTTACGAAGGCAGACTCAAGTGTTATTGCGAAAACAAAAACAGTGACGCAAACCGTCGTGACTGATGGCACAAAGAAACTCCTTACCTTGACAACACAACCTCGCGACGCGAGCGATACAACCAAATATTACTTTGCGACACTCGATACAGACTACGAATACATCGGAAACCGCCCCTCACCATCTGTCGATAACCAAGCCAGTTTCACACTTTCGGATCAGCTCAAAAAGAACATTGCTGACCCGAAATGGGGAACATTCCTAGCGGATAATATTAAGTAGATAAGGCAAATATGAATACAATAGTTAACCATACGTCACTCAAAAATCGTTTCACTCGTTCGCAAAGTGGGTTTACTCTTATTGAACTTATTGTTGTTATCGCCGTTATTGGCGTACTCGCAACAATTTCTGTTATTGGATTCAATCGTTACCAAGCAGATGGGCGCGATGCTCGGCGCGTTAGTAGCGTCAGCTCGATCGTTGAGCGACTTGAAAAATACTACGATGAAAATGGGGAATACCCAAGTTGTGCTCAAATTTCGGCAGCTGGAGATATCGTTAGTAGCCAGACCTTGACGGGCATCGAGACAAACACCCTTCTCGCGCCGCAAGCAGACTCAGCGCAGACAAATTCTATTGAATGCACCAGCTCTGGCTTTACTATAACTGTTAACGGTGAAGATTTCTTCGAATATGAAGGGGATGGAAGTGCTGCATGTAACAGTGGTGGCGCATGTCTCAAATACACATTAAAATACAAGAAAGAATCAACTTCCGAGATTGTTGCTGTATCGAGTCGTCGTAACACGAGCATTGCAACATCCGGCAATATCACCAACCTCAGCGCCACATCGGCAAGCTTTAGTAGCATTAACTTAACCTGGTCTACCATCGCGAATGCAACTGGTTACACTATTCAACAATCCAACGACAGTGGATTCAACACCGGCATTGTTAACACGAGCTCGACAACAAACAGCGGGACTGCGACCGGGCTTGTCGCAGGTAATACGTATTATTACCGCGTTATGCCAATCGGTGCAGTAGGAACCGCCAACTGGTCTAATACAGCAAACGCCACTACTCGAGCACTTGGAACACCTGCCATTGCGGCAGTCGCAAACTCAAACAGCCAAATTACTGTTTCATGGGCTGATATTCAATATGAAACTGGATACACCCTGCAATACACAACGAACGGTTCAAGCTGGACCACACCAGCACCGACAGTTGTCAGTTCAATTGCCGCAAACAGTACAAGCCAGGTCGTCAATGGACTTTCTACAGGCGTACAGTATTTCTTCCGCCTTCAAGCAACCGCATCTGGTGACACGAGTGATTGGTCAAACACAGCTAACGCAACAACATACGTTCCAGCTCCAGCAAGTATCGCTGCAACGGTTAACTCATCGACACAGATTACCGCCAGTTGGGCATCGGTTAGCGTCGCTGAAACCTACACGCTTCAATACTCACGGTCAAGTTCATTCGCCTCAGGTGTCACGACACTTACCGGACTCACGGCGACAAGCCGCGCCGTAACAGGTCTGACACAGGGTGCATCATATTACTTCAGAGTCTACGCACTAGTAGGGGCAGCTCAAAGTGCCGCCTCGCCAACTGCGGGTGCAACAACATCAGTAAACACTCCAGGTGCTCCGGGTATTACGGCTTACCGACCAGGTGCCGTTCGCGCCCAAAGTGCCGGTTGGTGGATTGTCGATTCGGGCGCAGGTAACTACTACTATGCGTATGCCAATGCAAGCGCAAGCTGCCCATCCGGTAGTTACGAAGTTTACCAGTTTATGGCTAACTATAGCGCCGCCAGTGCTGGAACTCCTGGGCCAGCAAACCCTGCATACACAGGGGCAACAACAGGGGCAACTTGGTTTATGGTCCAGCCATATAGTGGATACAAGATTAAGTTTGGTGCACGGGTATATTGCCAAGGTCCCGACAACAACTCTGGATGGAGTGGTTGGAATTACTCATGCGCAGCAAGCCCAGGTAGCACGGTTGCTTGTAACTTCTAGTCTTTCTAACTTGTCTTGATGCGACGATAGGTGAATTTGGCGTTAATTCGCCACAGCCCAGAACTGTCACTATCGTACTGATAGATAGTTCCGTTCTTTACTTCTGTAATAAGAATAAGAGCGGGACTATAGGGGGTCAGCGTACGGTAAAAGGCGATATCTTCTTGGTTAATATGCCCGCGACCAGGAAAAATTTCTCGAAATTTTTGTGTGCCAATTTCGTCAAAATAGTTTGGGCGATTTTTAGGCGGTAGATAGAGTTCGGCTTTTAAGCCAACACGCGAAACAATCTTTTGAACATCTGATAATAAGAGTTTTGACTGGCTATCAATATATAAAAATAATTGCTTCTTTTTCGTTAAGAAAAGTGTCGCCTCTGCGGTGCGACTGACAGGAAAGTTTCGCGCAATAACGGTATCGATCTCGGCATTAACACCGAATTTTACCTTAATGATTTTCTCCAGCGCGAAGTCGTGGTAGACCTGGTCGTTCATGGGTGTCATTGTACCACCTCTGAATGATATAATGAACACTAATGGATTTTGAGAAGCGATATCAGCAGCTCAACGCTGCACAGAAAAAAGCGGTCGATCTTATCGAGGGACCAGTCATGGTAATCGCGGGACCAGGCACGGGTAAAACGGAGCTTTTAAGTGTCCGTACGGCAAACATACTCAAAAAAACTGACACCTTACCCGAAAATATTCTTTGTTTAACATTTACCGAAAGTGGCGCAACTGCGATGCGCGAACGTCTTATTGGGATAATTGGAAAAGATGCATATAAAGTTGCGATTCACACCTTTCACGGATTTGGTACAGAAGTCATTAATCAAAACCGTGAATTTTTTTACCGTGGTGCCTTATTTGAACCGGCCGATGACCTTAATCGATACGAAATTCTACGCGCTATTTTTAATGAGCTAGATTATAAAAACCCCCTTGCAAGCACCATGAATAGCGAATACACCCATCAACCCGATGCGGCGAAAGTAATCTCCGAATTAAAACGAAGTGGTCTTACGAGTGATGAGTTACTAGCCGTTCTTGATGAAAGCGAAGCCGCAATTGATTTTGCAGAACGCACTATTGTGCCGCACATTTCAGGAACTGTTTCTAAATCTACGAAAGATAAACTTGCTGATGTTATCAGCGAGCTCCGCGCACGCGCAGATGCAGCAGCACCATTATTTGAAGTAATCCCCCTTATTAGAGCGATCGTCGATGGACTTGTATTTGCCCTTGCGCAAGCCGAAACCGAACATCCCACAAAACCAATTACAGCATGGAAGAAAAAATGGTTTGTGAAAAACGAAAAGGGCGAGTTTGTATTTAAGTCACGCGCCTACATTGTCAAGCTTCGGGCGCTTGCCTATGTTTACTATGAATACCTCAAAAAAATGGAAGAGGGTGGCCTGTATGATTACGACGACATGATTCTACAGGTTGTACATGCAATGGAAGTACATGACGACCTTCGCTTTAATTTACAAGAAAAATATTTGTACATTATGGTCGACGAGTTCCAAGACACTAACCTCGCGCAAACCCGTATTCTCCGGAGCCTTACGTCCAACCCAGTGAATGAGGGTCGCCCAAACCTTATGATTGTCGGTGACGACGACCAAGCAATCTATAGTTTCCAAGGTGCCGAGATTAGTAATATTCTTGAATTCCAAGAATCGTATCCAGCGGTACAACGTGTCGTGCTGACTGATAATTATCGCTCGGGCGACTTGGTTATTTCGCAGGCTCGTTCGGTGATTCTACAAGGCAATGATCGACTAGAAAATATTTATGAAGATATCAATAAAGAGCTGACTGGCAACAAAGGCATTTCTGGTGTCGTCGAATTATACGAAGCGGCATCGATTGATCATGAGCGTCACTGGGTCGTCGATAGTATCGCAAAAGAAATAAAAAGTGGCACCGATCCAAAATCTATTGCCGTCCTTACGCGGCAACACAAAGAAATTCAAAGCCTATTGCCGTATTTTCACCGTGCGGGTATTGCGGTTAATTACGAACGTCAGGAAAATGTCTTAGATCAAGCTCCGGTTATTATTCTTGAGCAACTTGCACAGGTTGTGGTTGCGCTTGGCAAAGGACTGCATGGGGAAGCAAATGCATTATTACCTAAATTATTAGCACACCCGGCATGGAAGATAACACCGCTCGAACTATGGCAACTCAGTACTGACGCTTATTCTTCGCGACGACAATGGCTTGAGGTTATGGCAACATCTCCGCGGTTCCTAGATATTCATAGCTGGCTCATTCAACTTGCGGCACTCGCGCAGTTTAGCCCACTCGAACCGATGATCGATCGCATGATTGGCCGCGTTGAAGACACTACTGTGAATGCAAAGAATAGTCCGTTCTTTGACTATTTCTTTGGTCAAGAAAGACTCGCAGAAAATCCATCAGAGTACCTCGATTTTCTTGCAGCACTGCGAACCATTCGCTCAAAACTCCGTGAGTATCACAGCAGCGACTCCTTAACATTAGAGTCATATCTTAATTTCGTTGCTTTACACCGCCGAATTGGAACAATGCTTTCGGTCTCGCATGTGACTGAAACAGAATCAGACGCAGTCAACCTTATGACCGTGCATAAATCTAAGGGTCTCGAATTTGAAACGGTTTATATATTTAATAGTGTCGACAACATTTGGGGCGAAAAAGCGCGCAGCATGAGCCGCAATATTAACTATCCCGAAAATCTTCCACTGGCTTCAGCGGGCAATTCCGCGGATGAACGACTACGTTTATTTTACGTCGCCATGACGCGGGCAAAAACAAAACTTCGAATAAGCTTTAGTCATTCGGACGATAAAGACAAGCAAACATTGATCGCCAGTTTCTTAACCGACTTTGCTATCGATCCTATTGCGATCGCACCAAGTTCGCACGAAGACCACGTCGTTTCAGCTGAACTTGCCTGGTACGAGCCACTTACCACACCGACTGCCGATTTAATGACCCTTTTGAAACCATCCCTCGAACATTACAAGCTCAGCGCAACGCACTTAAATAACTTCTTAGATATTACGCATGGTGGACCACAAATGTTCCTCCTCGGAAACCTGCTGCATTTCCCAGCTACGAAATCTCCGGCTGCTGCGTACGGTACTGCAATTCATGCGACACTCCAGCAAGCACACGTTCACGTCGTCGCGAAAGCTGAACAAAAACCGCTCGAAGATGTCTTGCATGACTTCGAAGTAAACCTCACCAAAGAACGTTTGAACCCCCTCGATTACACCACGTATCTACAAAAGGGGAGTGAGCAGCTGCAGATATTCTTGGCTGAAAAATATGATACTTTTAGTTCAACGCAAAAGACCGAGCTTAACTTTAGCAGCCAAGAAGTATTCCTGGGCGACGCACACTTGACCGGTATGATCGATATCGCCGACATCAACAAAGAAGAGAAGTCGATGATCGTGACTGACTATAAAACCGGTAAGGCGGTCAGTAGCTGGAACGCTATAGCCGAATACGATAAAATTAAGTTTCATAAATACCGACAACAATTATTGTTCTACAAGCTGCTCGTCGAGCATTCGCGTGACTATCGAAATTATACGGTAACTGAAGGATGTTTGGAGTTCGTTGAGCCAAATCGCTCGAACGAAATTTCATCGCTGCGACTTAGTTTTGACAAGCAAGAGCTTGAGCGATTTAGCCTGTTAATCTCCAAAGTATGGAAGCACATCATCGAACTCGACTTGCCTGATACATCGCAGTACGAGCCTACCTACAAAGGCTTGCTTGCGTTTGAGCAAGACCTCCTTGATGACACTATCTAGCTAGAGGTTCTTTCGACCCAGTACTATTGACTTTAAAGGGTAAAAAAGATATAATAGCTAATGCAAGATCGATGGTGTAGGATATCGACAGCAAAAATACGATTTTTATACTGCTGTTTGTATCCTACACCGTCTCTGCACATTAACAGAGATAGTGAACAAAGTTCCGCGCCTCCCTGCTAGGAGCGTCGGACACACCCACTCCGCCACACTGCGCTAGCCCGGTCAAGAATCCCAGCTTTCTTGACTTGGAGCCTTTTAACGCACAGTGTGGCGGAGTACGGGCTTTTGCCCGCCCAGAGCCGGAGGCTCCCTGTCAAACGCTTCATCCTAGTACAAGGACGTACGAAGATACCCGTTTAACCGACAGGGAGTCCTCCTTTAACCACCTGAAATATACCACCCTTAGGAGGTGAGGAAATGTCCGCGGCAGATACGCCGGGGTCAAGCACCTACAAGACGACGAAGTGTAAAGGATGCTGTCCGCAGATGCCCCACTCGGGATTTCTCGGAGCAAAGCTTAACTGCAGTCAATGCAGCCTCAAGCTTGATTCGTCAGGTGTCCCAACCAATCATCCTCCCGGATGCCAAGCGCGACCGAGAGGTTGATGGATGGGCGAATGGGGCAAGATCACTATCTCTGTTCGCTCAATCTTTCCATAAATCATTATGAGCAGATTGAGCGTTTTTAATTTAAGAAGAATTCATGAGACAATAAGAACCGATGAAAAATTTCTGGCAAGAACTTCCAAAACCATTCTTCGTGCTTGCACCGATGGAAGCCGTCACTGACGTTGTCTTTCGTCATGTCGTTGAAGCGGCCGGTGGACCGGATGTTTACTTTACCGAATTCACCAATGCCGCAAGTTACTTTAGTGAAAAAGGCCGTGCGAGTACTCGTGGACGCTTAGCCTTCACCGAAGATGAGCAGCCAATGGTCGCACAAATCTGGGGAACAAACCCAGAATACTTTGAATTTATGGCTCGTGGCCTCGCCGAACAAGGCTTTGCCGGCATTGATATTAATATGGGTTGCCCTGCAAAAGATGTTGTAAAGACCGGAGCGGGAAGTGGACTTATTCGTGACCCTCAACGTGCGGCTGAACTTATTGCAGCGGCTAAGAAGTCTGGTCTGCCTATTAGCGTCAAAACTCGCCTTGGTGATGTGAGTAAAGATGAATGGACCGGATGGCTCACACACGTCCTAAAGCAAGACGTCGTGAACCTAACTATTCACCTTCGTACTCGAAAAGAAATGAGCAAAGTACCTGCGCACTTCGAACTACTCCATGACATTAAAAAACTTCGAGACGAAATCGCACCACAAACACTATTGACTATTAACGGCGATATTCGTGATCGAGAACATGGCATTGAACTAGTGAATGAATATGGCGTTGACGGTGTTATGATTGGTCGGGGAATTTTTATCGATCCCTACGCCTTCGCAAAAGAAAAACGCGAACACACCCGGGAAGAACTACTAGGTCTTCTTTCAATGCAGCTTGATTTATTCGACAAATACAACAAAGAACTAGAACCGCGTAAGTTCGATCCGCTCAAACGATTCTTTAAGATTTACGTCCGTAATTTTGAAGGCGCTGCTGAACTCCGTGAAAAGATGATGCACACAAAAACAACCGCCGAAGTGCGCGAGCTTATTTCTCAAGTTGTTTTGTCAAATCCTCAGGAATAATTAACTTCTTTGTATACGGGTCAAGGTAGTACCCAGACCGTTCTTGTCCAGACATTTCAGCAACCCTTTGCTCTAAGATTTCTGTCACTGCAGCAATGCGTTCGTTTTGATTCATCAAACGTGGAGCCATAGCGTCAACAAGGCCGTCAGGAAGTAGTGTAAAGTGCCGGAATTCCATCCCATAATCGACAGGATGAAGCGGCTCGCCAAATGTTACCTCAACGGATTTTCTTAGCCAGCTTTGTTTTGGATAGGTCACACTTACTGGCGCAAGCGGCACGCTATTTTTAATCGCAAAAGCAGCTGCGCCATATTTAAATCGATTCAAGCGTCCATCAACCGATCGGGTACCTTCTGCATGTAGCAGAACCGACTCACCAATTGAAAATAGATGCTTCACGTCTTTTACTAACTGTGCCGTACCTTTTCGGTCTCCATCCCGAGAGACGGAAAGTTGCTGCGTCTCAATCACAAATTTTTGAATTGTTTTTCCAAACATCGGAATGCCGAGGACCTTAACCCCTTTACCCTCAAAATACTCTTTTTTGCCTCCTAACCGAAGTGGGTTGCCCGTAGCATTCGCATACATTGCTGCAATAGCAAGTGAGTCATCAAAAGCAAGATGATTTGCAACATACATTGCTGGACCATCGACGATATTTTCGGGATTATTAACGATAACATCTGTATATTTATGCTCGAGGTAAAAGTTTACCTTCGGGACCATGTCCATATACGTATCTACAGGGGAGTTCGCTGCAGAAGATTTATTTCGTTCCATATAGTCCTAGCATACGGCTGCAGTTACTCTTAAAGCAAGCATAGCCAAGTTGTCATTATTTAACGATAAAGTTACGCAGTGTACCGTCAGTGAGAGTAGCGGCGGTCGCTAGCTGATAGGCAACACCTGCATAGATTGCGGTTTCCAAATCAACTGAATTCCAGCTCTCTTGTGTATGCTCAGGTGCTTGCTTTTTCGCTTTTGCATCAGCTTCAACGAGTGCACTCGCGAGTTTTACAATACGCCACACATCGACAACAAACGCTTGTGGAAGTTCGAGGGGATCAACATCAGGGAATTCTTTCGCAAGCTTTTCTTGTAGTTTACGCTGTGAAAGTGTTTGATCTTGCTTGTAGTTTACAACGATGAATGCCTCTTTGTGACTACCGCTTAAATCTTTTGAAACAGCGACTGGTTTTTCGGACGCTGAACGAACCTGCGCATCGGCAATTCCTTCTTTAATGACAGTGAATCGTGACTGACCGTTACTATTTTGGAAATATACTTCACTCTCAGCTACCTCACGCCAGTTTAAGCGAGTCGCTTCAGCAACCGTATCACTAATCTTTAGTCCAGCAATGCCAATCAAAGCCTCTGCGGTTGCACGAATTTCACCCGCATACGTAGCCGCAGAGCGTAGTATTTCATCAATACGATCATTCGCACCACAATCGGTTGTATGTCCCTCAGCGTTGCTGTGCTCGCCTGTGTGGGCACCGCAGTAGATGCCCTTTTCGGTAAGAAGTTCAGCAACTGCTTTTATGTCGCTTTCAACAGTACCGGCATCATACTTCGCAGCAATATACATTGCAAGTGTCGTGATATAGCCACCGCCAGCAACCTTTGCGCGCTCGTGCCCTTGACCTTCAATAGGAACAGCCTCTTCGTTCAAATCAAGATCCTTAATAAGAACGACTAGATTCGCGATTCGTCCGTCAATACAGCCATCATCTTCGTTATCGATAGGAACGAATAGCTCGCCACTTTTAATAAATTCAGCGGCCTTTTCGATAAGTTCCGCTTGAACCGGATCTTTCATCCGTTCAGTGATACCAATTTTTGCGTTTGGATTTCCGAATCCTAATGAAGGGATTTCTTCGATAGTCATAGCGATGTGTTCCTTTTCCAAAGTTGAAGAGTGGTCAATGTCAGACGGATTAGTCATTAGATAATTTCCTGTTTATGATCGCAATTTTATTGCGCTAACAAGTAATTATTGTACTCTCATAGGATTTGTAAGCAAGCGCAGTACTATTACTGCGAACGTTTATGACGTCGAAGCCCTGCAACTTGCAAACGTACAGTGTGTCGATCAACCAGTTGTTTCGCATGATCAAGGTCAACTTGATTCTTTGCTTCACTTTTCATCTTCAATGCGCGTTCAAGTGCAGCCTGCGATTCAGCCTCAACAATTTCACCGCCTTCATCTGCTTCATCAACTAACACGCGGACAGCGGTCTGGTTAATTTCAATCACACCACCGCTAATTGCAAAGTACTCAAGCGCACTATCAGCGTCGCCTTTTTTATAGCGCACAGCCAAAGCACCGGGAACGGCAACCGATACAAGCGGTTCGTGGCCTGGGAAAACACTGATAGGACCAGCCGCAGTTGGTGCGGTGATCTCGTAAATATCTTCGTCGACTTTGACGCCAGTAAGTGTAATTAGCTGTAGGTGCATTAACTAAGCTTTCTTTGTCTTTTCAGATGCTACTTTTTCAGAAAGGGGACCGGCAGCCATATAGAACCATTCTTCTGGCTTATCGTCGTATTTACCTGCAAGGATGTCTGCAAAGTCGCGGATTGTATCTTCGATCTTGATGTACTGACCTTTATTTCCGGTAAACTTTTCAGCAACGAAGAATGGCTGAGAAAGGTAGCGTTGCACACGACGCGCACGCGCAACAGTTTGCTTCTGTTCGTCAGAAAGTTCTTCCATACCAAGGATGGCGATGATGTCCTGAAGTTCTTTATACTGCTGAAGGACGCGCTGGACTTCACGCGCTACCCGGTAGTGTTCTTCACCTACAATCTCAGGGTCGAGGCTGGTTGAGCTTGAGGCGAGGACGTCAACCGCAGGGTAGATACCAATTTCAGTCAGCGCACGGTTCATAACGATCGTTGCATCGAGGTGAGCGAAAGTTGCAGCTGGCGCTGGGTCAGTAAGGTCGTCGGCAGGGACGAAGACTGCCTGGACAGAAGTAATTGAACCCTTCTTTGTTGAAGTAATTCGTTCTTGCAAACCACCCATTTCTTCTTGAAGGTTTGGTTGGTATCCCACAGCTGAAGGAAGGCGACCAAGTAGGGCAGAAACCTCTGCACCGGCTTGGGTGAATCGGAAGATATTATCGATAAAGAGAAGGACGTCTTTTCCATCGTCACGGAAAGCTTCAGCCATCGCAAGACCGGAAAGTGCAACGCGAAGACGCGCTCCAGGTGGTTCGTTCATCTGACCAAAGACAAGACTTGTCTTCGCAAGTACACCAGCTTCTTCCATTTCGTAGTAAAGGTCGTTACCTTCACGCGTTCGCTCACCAACACCCGCAAACACAGAGTTACCGCTGTGGAATTTCGCAATGTTGTTAATAAGCTCTGTAATAAGAACGGTCTTTCCAACACCCGCACCGGCGAAGAGACCGGCTTTACCACCTTTAATAAGTGGGGCAATAAGGTCGACAACCTTAATACCTGTTTCAAGGACTTCAGATTTGTTGGCTTGTTCAGAAAGTGCAGGAGCTTCACGGTGAATAGAAGCTGTTTTAAATCCAGCAGGAAGGGCTTCTTTGCCGTCGATGATGTCACCAACAACGTTGAACATGCGGCCTTGAGTTGCGTCACCAACAGGCACGCTAATTGGTGCGCCAGTCGCGATAACTTCGTCACTACGACGAAGACCATCGGTGCTTGAAAGGGCAATGGCACGAACAGTGTTTTCACTAAGGTGCTGCGCAACCTCGAAAGTCATCTTGCGGTCTTTTGTATCAATCACAAGTGCATCGTTAATCGCTGGCAGTTCGCCGTCGAACTGGACGTCAACAACGACACCAACGATCTGTATAATTTTTCCTGCATTTTTGGTGCTTTTCTCGGCCATCTTATTCTCCTTAGTCATCTTCTTATTCGTGTCGTTATTCAGTTCTTTACTCATTAAGCGCCTCTACTCCGCCGGATATTTCGGCCAGTTCCTGGGTAATCGCACCTTGGCGGGCTTTGTTCATCTCAAGCGTCAGGTCATCAATCAAATCCGATGCATTGTCTGATGCGTTCTTCATCGCAATCATACGCATACTGTGTTCACTTGCACGCGCATCAAGCAGTGCTTGGAAGATTTGCGCACTGACGAGGCGATAGACGACACCATCAAGGACCGCTTCGGTATTTGGCTCATAAGTAACGTCGGTTGCGGCGGTTGGTTGTGGTGTTCCATCAAACCCAGCCGGAAGAACACGCTGTACTTTTGCTTCTTGCGTCACACTATTAATAAAATCAGTGTAAATCACGTCAACCGCATCAACGTCACCAGATTCAAAACGACTCCGAGCACTGTCAAGGATAGCGCGCAGTTCGCTGCCGTCTGGTTGATCGGGAAGTTCCTCGTAGACACCAATTACTTCAGTATCTTTCAAACGAGAGGCGAGCTGTGAAGCTTTACGTCCAATCGTAATAGTCTTGTTTTTAATACCTGCAGCGTCATCAGCGCGAAGTTCGCCGACATATACTTTCGCAATATTACTGTTGTACGCACCAGCAAGTCCTTTATCAGATGCAATGACGATCATTAAGCGATTCTTCACAGGACGTTGCACGAAAAGCGGGTGATTCTTTACGGAAGTACGATTTGAAAGACCGGCCAATAATTCACGCGCAGCTTGCGTGTAGGGCGCCGAAGCTTTAGTTGCTTCTTGGGCACGTCGCATTTTACTCGCAGCAACAAGTTGCATCGCCTTGGTAATCTGGCGAGTACTTTTAACGCTGCGAATGCGTCCCTTTAATAGCTGCGTTGACGCCATAGTTAAACTGCAAAGCCTTTCGCAACTGAAAGCGCAGTGGTTTCAATGATCTTCGCCATCGCTTCGTCAATCTTGATACCCTTATCAAGTTCAGCCATTTCTTTTTTGTGATCAGCCTTGAGTTTTGTAAGGAGTGCAGACTGTGCGTCTTTAATCTTCGAGGCAGGAACGGTATCAAAGAAACCGTTGTTTACTGCAGAAATACTGACGACTTGTTCCCAAATAGCAGCTGGCTGATATTGGTGTTGCTTCAATAGTTCAGTAAGTCGTTGACCACGGTCAATTTGCTTCTTGGTTGCTTCGTCGAGGTCTGAACCAAACTGTGCAAAGCTCGCAAGTTCACGGAACTGAGAAAGTCCAAGCTTCAAGTGGCTACTGACTGATTTAATACCAGGAGTTTGCGCGGCACCACCAACACGTGACACTGACAGACCAGCAGAAATCGCCGGACGAATACCTTGGTAGAACAAGTCTGTTTCAAGGAAGATTTGACCATCGGTAATTGAAATAACGTTGGTAGGGATATAGGCGCTGATGTCACCGGCCTGAGTTTCGATAATTGGAAGTGCGGTCAAAGATCCGCCACCAAGTGCGTCAGAAAGTTTTGCTGAACGTTCAAGTAGGCGAGAGTGTAAGTAGAACACGTCACCTGGGTAGGCCTCACGTCCTGGTGGACGACGAAGGAGGAGTGACATTTGACGATACGCAACAGCATGCTTTGTAAGGTCATCGTAGATCATCAATGCATGTTGTGAATTATCACGGAAGTACTCACCCATAGCAGTTGCTGCATAAGGCGCGAGGTACAGAAGTGAGGCAGGATCAGACGGGCTGGTTGCCACAATAATAGTTTGATCCATAACGCCTTCAGATTTGAGACGCTCCACAAGTCGAGCAACCTTTGAAGATTTCTGACCAATCGCAACATAGACGTTGACGACACCAGTATCTTGCTTTGCTTGGTTAATCATTGTGTCGATCGCAATCGCAGTTTTACCTGTTTGGCGGTCACCAATAATAAGCTCGCGTTGGCCACGACCGATAGGGAACATAGCATCGATAGAAACGATACCCGTCATAAGAGGTTCAAAGACCGACTTACGACCCATCACGCCAATTGCCTCACGCTCCACAAGCCCAGTTTGCTTTGCCTTAATCGCAGGGCCGCCATCAATCGCACGGCCAAGTGGGTCAACGACGCGGCCAAGAAGTTCAGGACCAACCGGCACTTCAAGAACAGTACCTTTCAAACGAACCGTCTGACCAGCTTTTACGGCAGAGTCATCACCCAAAAGCACAGCACCAATCTCATCTTCAAGAAGGTTAAGTGCGAAAGCCTCAACAATACCGCTTGGTGTTTCGATGTTTAGGACTTCACTATAGCCAGCGCCGCGTAGACCGTGAATCCAGGCAACACCGTCACCAATACGAATAATGACACCAACTTCATCAAGCTGCTTGTCAGTTTCTAGGCCTTCAATAGCGCTTCGTAAATCTTTTGATAGTTCTGGGATAGATAGTTCGCTCATATAATGTTCCTTAATATTCCTTTAGGCTTTCTTGAATCTGGTCTTTAGTACGGTTAATTGGCGGGCAACGGTTTGGTCGATTTCACGTCCCGGAAGTTGAATCTTCACACCTCCGATAACAGTTGGGTCAATCGTATTTGTGAGTGATACTTTTGACGCCTTTGTTTTGTCCTTTATAAAAGCCTCAAGTGCTTTTGTGGTTTCGGTCGTTAAGTCAAAAGCAGAAACTATTGTTGCCTGGATTACTCCATGTTCCGCTAATTTAAATTCAACATCACGGACAATCAGATCAAGTTCTTTCGTGCGACGTGTATCGATTAAAAATCCAGCAAGTTGCTGTACAAGTTCTTTTTTATTCTTGCCTTCAACAAGCCCATTCGCAATGTAGTTAGCAATAATACGACGTGAAATACGTCCTGGCATTATTTTGCCGCCTTTACGACAGACTCGATGAGTTCGCTGTCGGCTTTTTTATCAAGCTTCTTGGCAATCACTTTTTCAGTTGCAAGTGCAACTAGTTCAAGTGTGTCGTTATAAAGCACTTTTCGAGCATTGGAAATATCTTTATCAATTTGCTCGTGGGCATCAGCGACGATACGCTCAGAAATTTTCTGAGCTTTCTTTTCGCTCGCACTGACCATTTCGGTCGCTTCAAGCTTGGCGGTGCTAATAATAGCGCTGGCTTCTTTACGAGCTTCAGCAAGAAGTGCCGCAACTGCTTCGTTGTTTTCTTCGGCGGCTTTTTGGGCAGCGGCAGTTGCTTTTGCAGCAGCTTCAATATTACTTTGACGCTCATCGACAGACTTCATGAGCCATGGGTATACAAATTTACCCAGTAGCGCAACGAGGACTAAAAAGGCAATTATCTGAAGAATCAGTAAACGCCAGTCAATACCAAGGGCCTGAAATAGATCCTGGTTAGCGGCAGTTGTCTCGGATGCGAATTGGCTCAAAAAAGTCATCAATATTTCCTAATCTCAAATGGTCTAAATGAATTTTGCAATAATCGCAACAATGATACCGATGATCGCGAGTGAGTCGGCGAAGACAATCGCGGTAATCATAAGTGTACGAATGTCGCTTAGTTTTTCTGGGTTACGACCAAAAGCGTTCAAAGCGCCTGCGCCGATAAAGCCAATACCTAGTGCTGCACCAAGTGCTGGTAGTCCGTATGTTAATCCAAATGCTAATGCGTCCATTATTATTTCTCCCTCAAATTTTTCTTTAATTCTTGCTTAATTATACCATTCATCTTACGATTCCTGCCCGACAGGCTTGCGAGCCTTTGGTGTTTTTACAGCCTTAGCGGCAGGGGAATGATCGGGTTCAGGGCCGTGATGCGACACGGCAAGTGAGGTAAAGATGAGCGTCAGGACAAAGAAGACGTATGACTGAATGAATCCAATAAAGAGCTCAAATCCCATGAAAGCAGGCAGCACAAGTGCAGAAGCATAGCTCGTAAGAACGGCGATAACGATCAACAGAACTTCACCCGCAAAAGCGTTTCCAAAAAGACGAAGAGCGAGTGCTGTACCACGAGAAACTTCACCAATAAGCTCAAGAACTCCTTCGAAAGAGCCAACAGGATCTTTAAATGGATTCCTAAAGTAGCGTCCTGCATTCCCAAGTACACCAAGGTAACGAATCGCATATATTTGAACCGTTACAACAGTAATAAGCGCCAAAGCAAGAGTAAAGTTAAGGTCGGCAGTCAGGCTTCGAAGGACCGGCACACCATTGTAAGTGATTGATTCAAGACCGGGGATAACACTAAGCCAGTAGTTAAATAGTACAAAGAAGAAAATAGTAATCGCGAGTGGTGCAACTTTGCGTCCTAATTTTTTGTCGGGAATAATATCGTCAACAGATTTTAGAAGACCTTCAAATACCCACTGGACCAGACCGACAAAACGATTGTATTTATTTCGCTTAACTCGTCCACTGACATAAAAGAGTACCGCAAGTGTGATAATCAATCCACCAAGCCCTGTCACCATTGCATTGGTAATCGGCAATCCAAAAACGTTAAAAAGCTCTTGCGAAGAGATCGAGATATGAAAGTCGAGTGCGGCTATATTCGTTATCGAATTCATCGAAGCGGTTTCCTTACGTTAATTAATTGGCGAATGATCAAAACAGTACTCAAGATCGTTCCTCCCACCAAACAGACGATCACACCAATGGGCGCGATGCCAAATTGTGCGTCTACCCAAATCCCTAAAAATACTCCCCCGAGTGTCGGGACAAACGCCCTCCAGGTGGTATCAAGTGCTGTCATAAATAGCAACATCGGTGCTGAGATAGACTGCCGCTTCTGGCTTGCGCCCTTGTCATTTTCTGCGGGCTTTTCTGGATCGGAAAGTCGAGGCGACTGAGACATACTTTATCTATAGTAACAGGGAAGTAGGGAGCTGTATAGGGTGGCTTTTGGTTAGTTATTTACAGAATTAATCGTAAACGTGCCATTTCCGTAAAACAGATACGTAGTAAATCCAGGCGTTGAAGCCGACCAGTCTTGAAAGGTTCCTGAAGGCGCTGCAGTTAATGATCCATTTGGATAAGACACAACGACGACGCCTGCACCACCATTACCGCCAAAGTTGTTAGAGTTATAGTGAGATCCGCCGCCGCCACCGCCACCAGTATAAGGACCGCCATTTCCACCAGGCCTATTTGTCTGAGCAACGGTCGTACCACCGCCACCCGCAGAACCAGGGTTCACACCCGCTCCACCTGTAGTGGTACCGACCGCACCACCACCACCACCACCATTTCCACCGTTTCCACCAATACCGGTATAGCCA
>Ga0247804_10000439_pt1 | contig 19210 bp, 17 predicted proteins | sample UWRJL029104C1_FD_181142 | JGI IMG/M metagenome (GOLD analysis project Ga0247804, IMG submission 181142) | Plant litter microbial communities from Arlington Agricultural Research Station in Wisconsin, United States - UWRJ-L029-104C-1 | ecosystem: Environmental > Terrestrial > Plant litter >...
AGTCCCAGAACGTGTAGTTCATGGGCGAGAGGGCGCCGGTCTGGGCGCCGGCGGTGTTGCGCTCCTCGTCCACCCCAATCAGAAACGAGAGGCCGGTGTACTGGCCCACCGGAATGCTGTCGAGCACAAGGTGCTTGCCGGTATCGGTCCAGGGGTCGGTAGGGCGCAGCTCGCGCACCAGGAAGTAGCTTTCGGGCACGGCATACTGGCTGCCATCGGCCCGGGTGAGCCTGAAATTGGAGAGGTAGTAGCGGAAGCTCGACACCGTGAACGGCTCGCCGGCCGGGCTGGTGTAGGTGCGCGTTTCGAGCACCAGCGGGTCGGGGCCCACCACGTTCTCTACGTCGATGCTGAGGCTGCCCACGGTGGGCGGCGGCGTGGGGTCGGCCTTTTTGTCGGCACAGCTGCCGAGCAGCGCGGCACCAACGATGGCAAGCAGGCAGGCGGGGTAACGCATAAATTTTCAGAGAAGCACTGCCCAATGCGGGCCAGCGAAGATAAACCCGAACCGCTGGAACAGCGCCGCAGCCTAGCAGCTAGCTCAGTCGCCGCCCCCACCGCAGCCGCCGCAACCGCCGCAGCCACTGCCGCCGCCATCGCCCGAGCTGCAGCCGGAGCCGCCATCGGAACCACCGGAACCGGACTGGTCGGCCGCCGTCAGGCGCGCTGCCACGCTGTTCATGCCTAAGGCGTTTAGGGCCCCCAGCCCTAACAGAGCCACGTTCAGGGCCACCAGCTGGGGCGCGAGGTGGTCGCCGGCACGGGGCCGCCGCCCCCGAAGCGCTTCGCTGAGCCCGGCGAGCAGGCGGGCGCCCCGGCCCGTGGCCCAGGCGCGCCCGTGGCTCATCAAGACCACGCCCCCTACCAGCGCCACCAGTGACATCACCAGATACTCCACGGGGCGGTGGCGGCTCAAGCCCACCAGCACCTTCAGGCCACCCAGCAGGCCCAGCGCCAGGGCCACTCCCAGCGGCAGCCAGTTGAGCAGCCGGCGGCGGGCCGCCGGCAGCAGCAGCCCGGCCTGCTCCAGTTCCTCGTCCAGCGCCGACAACGCAAAGTTGGCCCCACTCAATCCTGCTTGCCGGGCCAGGGTCACGGTCGTGCCATCAGGACTGAGACTATGCCAGATGCTGTACTCGTAGGGGTCGGTGGGCGGGGGTTGGTCGGTGGGCACCACCATGCCCGGCAGCGGTAGCTCGATGTGGCCGGCGTGGGCCATGGCCGCCAGGGCGCTGTCGGCAATGCGGCGGCCTTCATCGGCCAGGCGGGCGGCACCGTAGGGGCTCAGCGGTGGGCCGACGTAGTCATCGGCCGAGCCGCGCCCGAAGTAGCGCAGCAGCAGCGCCAGCGGCAGCAGCGTTAGCATCAGGGTCCAGAACAGCAGCAGGAACTCGCGGCCATACCAGTTCAGCGGGTTCAGGGGCAGGCGGGCGGTGCAGCCCACCAGCGCCAGCCCGGCCAGTAGCGCCAGCACCTGCCACCGGTCCAGGCGGGGCCGCCAGCGCAGGCGCGGCAGCAGCACATGCCGCCGCAGATTGACGCGCCGGAAGTGCGGCGCCTCGCCAAAGCGCACGCTGACGGGCGGCCAGATATCGGCGGGCGGCGCGCTGCCGAAGGCGGCGTGGTAGGCCTGCTTGGTGCGGGCATACCAGTCCTGAAACTTCTGGCCTTCGGCCGCGCCGCCCCGGGTGGGGCCGTGGTGCAGCGGGAAGCCCAGCACCTCGCCGCACAGCTCGTCCCAGTACGAGCGGGTGTACACGAGGTGCAGGTGCCAGGCCTGGTCCACCTCGTCGGAGGGCGTGACGGGGTGACCGCAGGTGGCGGCCAGAAACACAAATTTCTTGTATTCCAGCACCACGCGCCGGGCGAAGGCGGGCGGCCAGCCGTTGTCGCGGGCCAGGCGCCGGGAGAATGACAGCGCGGCCGCGCCATCCAAATCAAGCGCCAGCAGCCGGGCCCACAAAGCGGAGGTAGCGGCGGTAGTTTCAGCGTCAGCCATACCAGACAGGTTAAGACACTCAAAGGTAGCGGGGTGCTTGGCAACCGGCGCGGGAGCAGCGGGCGGCGGCGAGTCGGGCGGGGGCGGTTATTTCCCGGGCGGGGCCGAACACCCGCCTTGGCCGACGGTTCTACCCCCAACCTCCGGCCGCTTTTACGGCTGTTTTCCCTTTCGTCACCTCGTTTCCCCCTCTATGCAGGCTTTCATTTTCGACCTCAACGGCACCATCATTCACGACATGGAATACCACACCCGGGCCTGGCAGTACCTGCTGAACAACGACCTGGGCGGCGCCTTCAGCTGGGACGAAGTGAAGCCGCAGATGTACGGCAAAAACCAGGAGGTGCTGGTGCGCCTCTTCGGCCCCGACCGCTTCACGGCCGCCGAAATGGACCACTGGGCCCTGCAAAAAGAGCAGCGCTACCAGGCCGAGTTCTTCCCGCACCTGGCGCTGCTGCCGGGCCTGGCTGACTTTCTGGAGCGAGCCCACCAGCGTGGCATCCCGATGGCCATCGGCTCGGCCGCCATCCCGTTCAATATCGATTTCGTGCTCGACAACCTGCACATCCGGCACTACTTCCAGGCCATCGTAAGCGCCGACGACGTGCTGCTGAGCAAACCCCACCCCGAAACCTTCCTCAAAGCCGCCGCCCAGCTCGGCGTGGCCCCGGCCAACTGCCTCGTGTTCGAAGACGTGCCCAAGGGCGCCGAAGCCGCCCGCAACGCCGGCATGGATGCCGTAGTGCTGCTCACGACCCACGCCGCCGCCGAGTTTGCCGACCTTGCCAACGTGCGCCACTGCGCACCGGACTACACCGACGCGTTTTTCCAGCGCCTGCTGACGGCAGATTAGGCCTACTTTTTCAGCGGGTCGTGGCCCCAGTTCATCAGCGAGTAGCGCCAGCGGGAGGTTTCCACATCCTGCGGGTGGTGCGGGCCCTGGGCCATATGGCGGCTCACGTAGCTATGCACCTTGTGCATGTGGGCTTCGTCGTCGGCGGTCAGGTCGGCCTTTTTCTTGTGCAGAATGCGCACGATGTGCTCGCCCGAGTGGTGGCCGATGCTTTCGCCGTCGCCGCTGTCCTGCCCCACGGATTTCGATTCGTCGGTTTGCAGCCATTTTTCCAGTTCGCTGGCCGTCATGTTCACGTCGGCCTTGAAAGTGGTGTAGATGTCGGGGGGAGTGGTAGCCATAAAAAAAGTATGCTGGAGGTGGAAATCCCTCCAGCATACTTCCGTAGCGCCCCAAAGGTTAACCTTACAGCGGGTCGTTGAGCTGCCCGATAAACAGAATGGCGTTCGACGACTTCTCGCGGATGAGGAAGATAAACGGCCGGTCGATGCGCACGCTGGGCGGCACCGACGTGGTGCCGATGCCCACCGAGGTAACGGCGGCGGCTTCGGTGCCCTCCTCATTCACCTCCAGGAACGTCTTGTGCTTGACGGCCGTCACGGCCAGTCCGTCGGAGTTGCCGGCCAGCATACGGCCGAAATTAGCCCCGCCACCGAAGGCCACGCCCATGCCCAGCTGCGCGAGCATGTTCTTGAGCTCCTTTTCGTAGTCGAGCTTGAACTTGGGCAGGTGCAACTCCATGCGGCTGGTGTCGGCGGCGGTCAGCCAGGTGGCGAGCTGGGCGCTACTGAGGCGAGTGGCCACGCTGGCCAGGCTGGCCGTGCCCTGCGGCACCACCAGGGTCATGCTGTACTGGCGGTTGCCGTAGGGCAGGTCGATAACTTCCTGCTGGGCATCCCGGTAGTGCAGGTATTTGCCGTTCAGCAAGGTCATGAAGTTCACGTTGCGGGTGCTGCCGTTGGCCAGCCGGAAGGGCTCGGGGCGCGTCAGCTGGGGGTTGAACTGGTAAGTCCAGGCGCCCTTGAAGTAAATGGCGTTGATGAGGTACATCACATCCTCGGGCGTGGTCGCGTCGAGGATGGTTGGAATCTTGCCCCGGGTATTGGTCGAAACCCAGTTGTTGATGGTGGCGGTGGCGGCCGGGTTGCCGAAGGGCACGCTCTGCACCGTGGCGCCGAAGTAGGTCTGGTTGGTTTGGGCGAAGGCCGGGGCCAGCTGCACCTGCGGCGAGTGCCAGATGGAGTTGGCCGCCGTGAACGTCACGCGGCTATCGATACCGCCGAGCAGCGAAAACAGGCTCTGGTACGACTGGTTGATTTCCAAATCCGTCATCGGCTGGAAGCCCAGGGTGTGCTTCATGGAGTCCTTGGTGCTGCCGTCGGCGCCGTTGTAGGCCATGGTGAGGGCCGCCGAAATGCTGAGCGGCGAGATGAACAGGTTCTTGTCCGGCTCGGTCTGGCGGAGCGAGCGGAAGGCCCGGTAGGCGAAGTCGTTGGAGCTGTTCAGGGTCTGGCGCTCGGCGGTGTTGAGCGGGCGCAGGGTGGGCGTGTGGTCGGGCGTGGTATTGTCTTTCTGGCAGGCAGTCAGCAGCAACGCGGCCGCTGTGCCCAGCAAAGCGGAACGGAAGGTGAGAATTTTCATCACGAACAAAAGGTAAAGGATTGGGGAATGTACATGAAAGCAGGCCTGCTGTCTTTCTGCCAGACCGGCCTCTTCAGCCAATGGTTGCGCGGCCTTCTCCCAACTTTTCGCTCGCCCTTTCGTTATCCCTCTGACTACACTATTCCAACAATAAACCGGAACATATCGACAAAAACCTGACGCTTTTCGGTCCGCTGCCAGTTGGTGGCGTTTTTCTCACTTGTTGTTTCCTTGCCCCAATCTACTGGCTCCTTGGGCGCCGTAGGTACCAGCATGGTGCATCCTTTACCGCTCTATCGTCATGGAAACCGATTTGCTATCCACCGTTTTGAGTGATTCTACGCTGCGGCCGCTATTGCTACGCTGGTCGCGTCTGCAACTGGAGCAAGACCCACGCCCCACGGCCTTCAGCCAGCCCGGCGAGTTCTGCCCGCAGTTAATGGCCGGCCAGGAGCAGCTGCGCGATAAAATCATCAGCTACCTGAAGGCGCACTACCACCAGGCTTCGCAGGGCGCCCGCACGCTGGCCATGCTGGCCGCCCAATCGTTTTACCGGATGCAGAATCCGTTTGCGCTGCGCGAAATGAGCTTGCAGGCAGCGCTGGGGAAATAAGTGTTAGGCTTCTGGTAGCACGTCATGCTGAACGCAGTGAAGCATCCTCTCACATCCGAACGAAATTGTTGCGGTGTGAGAGGATGCTTTACTGCGTTCGGCATGACACGTTATTTCTTATAGAGCGCTGCCAAGCACCTACCGCCGCGTATAATAAGCGCTTATTTTCAGCGGATTTTCCGCGTGTGCGGGCCCGCCCAGCACCGCACGGCCTACGGTAGCAGCCAGTGCATCACCGTTTAGTATCATACCATCATTAGCCACCGTGCCCAGCACTACGGCCTCAATGTAATTCGAGCAGTCGAGCATATAGAAAGTCTGGTCGAGGCCCGTGCGGGTCGAAACGGCGGTTAAGGCCGGAATCGTCAGCGTCGTACCGGCGGAGTTCAGGAATGCGGCCCCCAGTTGATTGCCGCGGCTCACCAGCTGCGGCAGCACGTAAGCAGGCACTGGCAGGCTGCGGCTGGCGGTATTAGTCACCTCTTCCAATTTCAGTTCAGCCGAGCTGAACACGAAGCCGGAACCGACATTCCGAAAATTGAGCAGATAAGGAAATTCCAGCTTGGTACACAAGCCCAGCCCGGCCTCGATGAAGGTTTGATTGGCGGTGGCGGTGCTGGGCAGGCCGTGTTTCACCTGCGTAAGCGGGGCCAGCAGGGTGCTGCTCCGGTCGGCTTCCAGCTGGAAAAAGTGGCTGCTGCCCAGCTCGAAATCCGTATTCAGGGCCGTGGTGGGGTCGAGCGGGTCGTGGTAGTAGAGGTGCAGCGTGGCGGTGGGGCTCCAGCGCACGATAGCGGCGTTATCGGCCGCGCCAGGCAGCAAAGCCAGGCCTTTCAGCACCTCACGCAACTCGTCGTTGCTGGTCAGGCGGTTGTTGAGGCCGGCCTGCCACAGCTCCTGGCCCAGGGTGCCGCCCAGGCGCACGCGCAGGCTGCTAAGGCTTCTAGGAGCGCGGAAGGTGCGCTGGCCCAGCGCCGTGGCGTCGTAGCTCAGGGCGTCGCGGGTGTAGTAGGTTTTGGTGGCCACGAAGGGCTGCTGCACCCGCTGCACCAGCAGCTGCTGGGTGCGGGTGGTGTCGCCGTAGCGGTAGGTGTCGGGCGTCAGGGTCAGCGCCAGCGAGTCGTACATTAGCTCAGCAGTAGGCTGAAAGGCCGCCGACAGACTGGGTTGCAGGTAGCTGCGGCCTTCGATGGTGCCCAGCTGCGCATCCACGTAGCGCCCCACCAGCAGGTAGGCCGTGGCCGACGACGGTACCGAATCGACCAGCACCGTGCTGCTGCGCACCGTGATGGTGTCGGTATAGTAGGCGTTGCGCTCGGTGGGGTCGGTGCTGAGCTCCAGGTCCACGGTGGGGTCATCGCAGGCCGTGAGCAGGGGGAGGCCAGCCAGGGCGGCCATCATTCCGCACAGTAGCAGGCGCTTATTCACTTTCCTTTTCGGGGGCTAGCTGCCAGGTATCGTCGAGGCGGGTGGTGCCGTTCAGGCCCAGGGCCACGTAGCCACGGTCGCCGATGCCGAAGCCCACGGCGTAGTTGCGGGCGGCGCCTTCGAAGTCCGTTTTCTGGTACCAGAGGTCGGTGGTCGGGTTGTAGGCCCAGCAGCTGATGAGGTTGCCGCTGTTGGTGCCGCCCACCACGTAGCCCTTGCCATCGACCACGAAGCTGGCCGCATTCTGGCGCGGCACGGCGCTGAAATTGTAGTCTTTGGCGTCGTCATCGTCGTCGTGCAGCACGAGGTCGCGGTGCTGGGTCCAGAGTTCGGTACTGGGGTCGTACGACCACATATCCGTTTCGTAGGTACCATTGTTGGAGCCCAGCATCAGGTAGCCCACGTTGCCGATGGTGAAGGCCGAGGCGCCCAGACGCTTGTTACCGCCGAAGCTGGGCTTCACCGTCCAGGTGTCCGTCAGCGGGTCGTACTGCCAGAAGTCCTTCTTCGAGTTGCCGTCGAAACCGGTGCCCACGTAGCCTTTGTCGTTGATGGTCAGCGCCACGGCGCTATACCGGGCTGAGCCGCCGAAGTCGGCCTTGCGGGTCCACTGGTTGGCCGTGGGGTCGTACTCCCAGAAGTCGGCGAGCTTGTTTACGCCGTCGTAGCCGGTGCCCACGTAGCCTTTGCCATTGGCCGCGAAAGCCACCGCCAGGTAGCGCCCCACGCCCGGAAAATCGGCCACGCGCCGCCAGGTATTGGTGCCCGGCGTGTACTCCCAGAAGTCGGTGAGCTTATCCACGCCATCGGTGCCCAGGCCCACGTAAGCCTTGTCATTGATGGTGAATTCGACGGCCGAATTGCGGGCAACGCCCTCGTACTGAGAAACTCCTTTCCAGTCGCCCAGAATTACGGTCGTTTCGTCGTCGTCGGAAGAACAGGCACTAAAGTTCAGGGCCACCAGCGTGAGCAGGGCAGCCAAAAGCAAATTTTTCATGAAAGGTTAGGTAGGGTCGTTTAGTTGGTTCGGAGGAACGCCAGGCCCGGCACATGGAGGAGGCCCAGGGGGCGCCGGGCGTTGCAAGCAAAAGGGCACAAAAGCCCCGGGAGTGGATAAACACCCCGAAATCATCGGCCAGAAAGGGGATTTACCAGACCGTTCGGCTGGAGGTTTTGAGCTATGAATTTTGAGTTAGGGGTTGAAAACCGCACCACCTTCCCGCTCCAACCCCTAACTCAAAGCTCACAATGTAAAACTCACAACTTAGTCACGACCAACGACTCAGGAACTGCGAAAACGCTTCCTTGTACTGGTCGCCCACGGGAATCGTAAGGCTGCCGATTTGCACGGTGAGGCGGCGCACGGCCTCAATCTTATCGAGCGCCACGATGAATGAGCGGTGGATGCGCAGGAAGCGCCGGGCCGGCAGCCGGTCTTCCATCGCCTTGAGGCTCATGAGGGAAAGCAGCGCCTTGGGCGTGCTTTTGAGGTGCACTTTCACGTAGTCCTTCAGGCCCTCGACGTAGAGAATATCGTCCAGCGCCACGCGCACCAGCTGGTACTCCACTTTCAGGAAGATGTGGTCTTCCTCCGGCGCGGCGGCTACGGGCGCGGCCGCGGGCGCTTCCTGGCTGGCCTGGGCCAGCTGCACGTAGTTGAGGGCGCGGGTGGCGGCCCGCAGAAACTCTTCGTAGTTGAAGGGTTTTACCAGGTAATCAAGCGCATCTACCTTGTAGCTTTCCAGCGCATACTGCGGGAAGGCGGTGGTAAAAACGATGCGCGGGGCCTTGGCGCCCAGCACCCGGGCCAGCTCCAGGCCGTTGAGCTCCTGCATCTGGATGTCGAGGAAGGCGACATCGACGTCCGTCATTTCGTGCAGGCCGCGCAGGGCTTCCACGCCGCTGCCGTAGCGGCCCACCAGCTTCAGAAAGGGCGTTTGCTCGATAAAGGCGCACACAAGGTCGAGGGCCAGCGGCTCGTCGTCGACGGCAATACAGTTCAGGGTTTTCATGCCAGGCGCAAAGTCAGTTTAACGCAGAATTCGTTGTCGGCGGTGGGGTCGGTTACTTCCAACGAATAACGGCCGGGATACAGTAAGTCGAGGCGGCGGCGGGTGTTGACGAGGCCGATGCCGTTGCTGCCGGTAAGGTCGGAGTTGGGCAGCGCCAGCTTGGTGTTGCAAACTTCAAAATCGACGGTCGTCGAATCGGGCTGGCGCAGGGCAATGTGGATACGGCTGGCCGCCGTGGCCGCCACGCCGTGCTTGAAGGCATTTTCGATAAAGGGCAGCAGCAGCATGGGCGCAATGAGCACGTCGTGAACGGGTTCGGGCTTGTCGAAAGTCACCGTCACGCGGTCGGTGAGGCGTAGCTGCATCAGCTCCATGTAGTCGAGCACGAAGCTGATTTCCTGGCTCAGGCGGGTGGTGCCGCCAGAGGTTTCATACAGTACGTAGCGCATCATGCGCGAGAGGCGGTGCAGGGCCGTGCGCGCTTTCTCGCCGTTGCTGATGGTGAGCGAGTAGATATTGTTGAGCGTGTTAAAGAAAAAGTGCGGGTTTATCTGGGCTTTCAGAAAGCTCAGCTCGGCACTGATTTCCTGCTGCTCCAGCCGCTCGCGCTGCCGGGTTTCGTGCTGCCACTTCTGCACCACCGTGATGCTGGTGCTGATGCCCAGTACCAGCATCGTGGTGAGGCTGGTCATGTTGTCGAGCCGGAAGCCGGGCTTGGGCTGTTTGCGGGGCATGCCGGCAGCCTGAAAAGCCATTGCCAGCTTCTCGTGCAGGTCCATCAGGTTTTCCAGAAACCTACTGAATATCAAAATTGCCGCTGCCGTAAACACCAGCGCCAGCACAAACTTACTGGTGTGCCCCTGAAATAGCAGCCGCGGCACCGTCACGTTAGCCGTGATGTAGAATACAGTCACCCACACGCAGAACAGCACTCCCTGCTTCACCCAGAATTCGACGGGAAACACCACTTGGCCCGACAGCGGCGGGTAGAGCAAAAACACCACTCCGAACAGCCCCCACACCAATATGTGGGTGAGCGGGGTGAGGAAGGTCCGGAGGGTAGTTGCCGTCATAGCTCGGAAGAAAGATGCTGCAAACTTAACGGGCCGCCGCAGCCCGGCCGTCGCCCTTCCGACCGAGGGGCGCAGAGTATCGACAACCGGCCCCTTTTGGTCGGTTATGACCGGTTTTGGGGGTACCGGGGGTGGCTTGGCACCTTCGAAAGCGCATCAGTCCGGCTTTTGGCGGTTTCGGTCGATGTTTCGCTCCTCTTTATCCCAGCGTGGTTGGCGCCGGCGGGGCAGGGTTGCAGCTTTGCACCGTCGCCGACCAGTAGTTCACCCAAACGACGGTCGCTTGCAGTCCGGCCCCCACCGGCTGGCGACCGGCCCACCCAGCCGCTCGGTTTCCCCATCTTCTCCCCCACTTCCTTCCCCCACACCCATCCATTTTTCATTTCCCTTTCACCTCCCCCATTCTTATGAAAAAGACCCTGTTTCCGCTGCTGGCCGCCCTGGCGCTCACCATCGGCACCGCCACCGCTCAGGACCAGCAGCGCCCCGGCCCGGGCGGCCGCGGCCCCGGCAACCAATCGGAGCGCATGACTAAAGAGCTTGGTCTGAACGCCGACCAGGCCGCCCGCATCAAAGCCATTGATGAGGAGCGCCAGAAAGACCAGCAGGCCAACCGCGGCCAGGGCAAGCCCGGCGGCTCGCGCGAGGAAATGGAAACCCGCATGAAGGCCGACCGCGACAAATACGACGCCCGCTACAAGGAAGTGCTGACGCCCGAGCAGTACGCCAAGTACAGCAAAGCCCAGGCGAACCGCCCCGGCCCCGGCGGCAAAGGCAAAATCAAAAGCGCCGACGGCGACACCAAAGTGAAAGCCAAGAAAAACGGCAAAGTCAAAGCCAAACAAACTGACAACTAACACAATTTGGGAACCCCACGGAAAAGCCCCGGCCATTAGCCGGGGCTTTTTTCGTGCGTCTGTTCCTCTGAATGCGCTGGAATTAACTACGCTGTCAAAATACTTAATTTGCCGCGTTCCTTTATCCCAAAGCCCTGTAGCCAATGATTGCCGAAACCAAAATATGGCTGCAGACTGCCGCAATAGCACTCCTTTTGGGAGGAGGCACTTTTTGGATTCTCTACACTGCAAAGCTCAGGGCTGATGCTGCGCATTACGGCGTTTGCCTCAGGGCAAAAATCATTGACCTATCACTTGTTAAGGGAGCCTGGAGCGCCAAGGTTCGCTATCGTTTCGAAGGAAATAGCTACACCGATTTTATTCATCCGGCACAGCAGCTGGCACTACACGATTCTGTATCGATTAAGGTCAACGCTGAGCACCCGGCATATACGGCCTACTTAAAAAATGGAGGCTGCTTCGACTACATAGAGTAAAACCTGGGATAATAGCCAATATAAAAGCTAATTGCGCAGTCGCTCCCTGCGTCACTCCGGGCATCGGTTGGCGCGCTTCACTTCCCTTTCACGCGCCGGTCCGAAATTTTGCATTCGCAAGGCTGAAAAAGCGGCGCATTATCCCCCACCCGGCTTTTCCCCGAAAGTCCGTCCATTTCCCATTCCAGTCATGAGCATCCCGCAATCGAACGTCCCTGGTAGCGACTTCGGCGGGATGCTTCAGCGCGGGCGGGCCGATGCGCTGGCGGGCGTGCTGGGGTTTCTGCTGGCGCTGCCGCTGTGCCTGGCCATTGCCGGGGCCAGTTGGTTTCCGCCCCTGGCGGGTATTCTCATCGCCATCGTTGGCGGGATAGCAGGGCTGGCGGCAGGCCGATTCGGCTTGAGTATCAAATGGTCCATAGTGGGGCTTCTCATCGTAGCCGTGGGCGCGGTGGAGGAGCTCAGCCAGGGCGATGCCGGGCGGCGCCACCACCTGGCGCTGGCCACCGCCGTGGTCGCCAGCATGGCGGTGGGCGTGCTGACCAATTTCATTTTTCAGCTGTACCAAGGGGCCCCGGCTCGTAGTATGTTCATGGTTTCGGCGGGTTCAGGTTCTAATGTTGATGGCAGCCATCCCATTGGGCGAGACTTGCTGGTATTCAGCAATTATCCCAACCTTAAAAAACATCTCGAAACCTTACCCATTGGCCAGCATATTATCATCGACCTCAGCCAGGCCCAACTGGTGGACCACTCCATCCTCGAAAACCTGCGACACTTTCAGCACGAATACTTCGGCACCGGTGGCCGCGTGGAGCTGATGGGCCTGAAAGCCACCCCGCACCCGGCGGCCGCATAAAAAACCTTAGCTGACACTCAAAGTGCTACGCTTGCAACCCGTTCAACTTCTTCCCTTCTTTCTTTTCCCTTAACTTTCGCCTCTCCTTCTTCCCTCCCCATGAACGTTCTGATTGTTGAAGATGACCGGGCGCTGGCCCGCGAGCTAGGTTTGTTTCTCTACGATGAGCACTACCATTGCGACTTCGCCCGCACCGGCCGCGAAGCCTCGGAAAAGCTATTTGTCAACGAGTACGACTTCGTATTGCTCGACCTCGGCCTGCCCGACCAGGACGGTCTGGAGCTGCTGGCCCAGGCCCGCAAAGAGCGCAACAAGGACGCGTCCATCATCATTCTCAGCGCCCGCGGCTCGGTCGACGACCGTATCAACGGCCTCAACCTGGGCGCCGACGACTACCTCCCCAAGCCCTACTCGCTGCTGGAGCTGGGCTCGCGCATGCAGGCCGTGACGCGCCGCAAGCACGGCGTGGTGGAAGACAAGCTCAGCTTCGGCGGCTTCGTGCTCAACCTCAGCGACCGCAGCCTGCGCCACGGCGATACGCCTATCGTGGTCACGCGCAAGGAGTTCGACCTGCTGCACTACCTGCTGCTGCACCGCAGCAAAGTGCTGACCCGCCTGCAATTGAGCGAGCACATCTGGGGCAGCACCATGACCGACAGCTCCGACCACGACTCGAACTACATCGACGTACATGTGAAAAACGTGCGCAAAAAGCTGGCCCAGGCCGACCCCGAAAATGAGTGGATTGAAACCGTGCGCGGTATTGGCTACCGCCTGCGGCCCGACAACGCCGCCCCGGCCCCCGCACCCGCCCCGGCGGCATGAAGCTCCAGCAAAAGCTCGTCCTGCTAACCACCCTCTCGAAGGGGCTGATGGCGGCCATCCTGCTGCTGGCTTTGCCCTGGGTGGTGCAAACCCTGGTGATGCGCCACACCGACAGTGCCTTACGTACCGAGTTGCGGCAGGTGCAGGCCCGTATCGCACAGGTGGGCATCGGCGAGTTTTTGCCCCAGGGTTCGGGCGTCCGGCGCACGCACTACGACTTGCTGCAGGACGAATTTATTGACCTGCAAGCTACTACCAGCCAGCCCTTCCGGGATACCATCGGCACGTTTCCGCGCCGGCAGCACGGCGCGGCGGTCGATTTTCGGGTGCTGCGGCACAGCGGCTACTACCAGGGCCAGCTCTACACCTTCGAGATTGGCAAAAGCATTGCCTCCGTGGAAGATGTGTACAACTTACTGCGCACTTCGGCGGGCTACGCGCTGGCCTTCACGGTGCTCACCACGCTGCTTATTGAGCTGGGCGTGATTGGGCATTTGCTGCGGCCCGTCGACCACATCGTGGAGCGGCTGCGGGCCGTGCGCGGGCCGCAAGCGCCTGATTTTCCGCCGCTCTGCACCACGACTTCCGACTTCCAGTACCTCGACGCCAGCATTCAGCAGATGCTGCTCAAAATCCAGCGCGTCTTTGAGCAGGAGCGGCAGTTCATCGCCAACGCCTCGCACGAGCTGCTGACGCCGATTTCCATCCTGCAAAACCGCTTCGAGAACATGCTGCGGGCTGAAAATCTGCCCGAAGAGGCGGAAGCTCAACTCGTCACCTCGCAGAAAACCCTGCAGCGCATGACGGCCACGCTACGCACGCTGCTACTTATTTCAAGGGTCGAAAACAACCAGTTTCCGCGCAACGAAACGGTGGACGTGCGCGAGGTGCTCACCGATGCCGTGGAGGAGCTCGAAGACCGCATCGGTCACAAGCAAATCAGCCTGCGGTGGAATCTGGCCGGGCAGCCCACGCTGGCACCGGCCAGCCGCACGCTCATTTTCACCCTCATTATCAACCTTCTCAGCAACGCTATTAAGTACAACCGCGCGGGGGGCGAAATCGAGATAAGCGGCCAGCTGGAAGCCAGCGAGGCCTATGTGCTCCACATCCGCAACACCGGCAAGGCCATCGCGGCCGACAATCTGCCGCACCTCTTCGAGCGCTTCCGCCGCTTCGACCCCGAGGCGGCCGAGGGCGAGGGGCTGGGCCTAGCGGTGGTGCGCAGCATTGCGCAGCTGCACTTCGTGCAAATCATGGTGACGTCGGAAGAAGCGCGGGGCACCACGTTCAGCCTGCGGCTGCCGCCGGTGCTGCCCGCTACGATGTAGGGTCCGGGAAGTCCGCTTTGGGTTCGGGCGTATCGGCAGCTGTCTGACGCATAGGGGCATTCATAAACTCATCGCGCGAGGTTTCGCTGATGCGCTGCTCTTCGCGGCTGGCGGGGGTGCGCCCCTGCCCGCGCCGGTGCTGATGGCGGCGCACGCGGGCATTTTCATCTTCAGTAGCAATGGGCATGGCCTGGGGCTTGGCCGTGAGGATGCGGAGCAGTAAAAAGCCCATCAGCACTATGATACCAGCACCTAATACCCACAGCCAACGCGTATTATCACCCTGTCTCCGAGCAGGATTCTGGGGCACCGATTCGACAGCCGGTGCGGCTGGTTTTGGAGCTGGAGTCGGAGCGGCTGTCCGCTCAGTATTACCCGTAGGCGCCTGAGCTACGGCCGATGGCACGAACGCGCTTGCTTGTCCGGATAGCAATATCGAGGAAAAATCGGCAACTGCCAGCATTCCGGTCAGCAACCCCAACCGGCTAAAGCGGCGAAGCCTGTGGAGGAAAAAATTCATTGAACGTCTGTTGTTTTAGTACGCAAAACGACTTTTTCGCAGCAGATAAGTAAAGTGTGTCACGCCTCAGGCTGCCTGCTCCTGTCAGCTTATACGCAGCCGGCTCGGTTCCCGGTCAGATTACCGGCTCAGGTTAAAAGTAAGGCCGAGCTTCTTCTGTGGCCAGGACCTGACACGCCTGCCTCTGGCTCACTGCTATTGCTTCGCATTCAACCCACTTGTTTTTAGCAAAATAAACCTAAAAAACCCACCACTTTTATTTTTGATTGGTGCTGCGGTCCGGTTTTGAGTTCGGCGCCCAACGTTTCGGATGGGCAGGTTGTTATCTCCGGGTTGTCGGGCCGTACCTTTGCGGTGCCCCCCCGTTTTGTGTTGTACGATTTACCCGTTTATGTCCACCCCCATTTCCACTGATATCTGCATCGTCGGCGCTGGTCCGGTCGGTTTGTTTGCCGTGTTTGAAGCTGGTTTGCTAAAGCTTCGCTGCCACGTAGTTGATGCCCTGCCGCAGCCCGGCGGGCAGCTGTCGGAGATTTATCCGAAGAAGCCGATTTATGATATTCCCGGCTTCCCGGAAGTGCTGGCCGGCGATTTGGTCGACAATCTGATGAAGCAGATTGAGCCCTTCCACCCCACCTTCACGCTGGGCGAGCGGGTCGAGAAATTCGAGAAGCTCGAAGATGGCTCGTTTAAGCTTTATACCACCGATGGCACTGAAATTCAGTGCAAGGCCGTGGCCATTGCCGGCGGCCTGGGCTCGTTCGAGCCGCGCAAGCCGGCCGTGGAAAACCTGGAGCGCTTCGAGGGCGGCAAGGGAGTACACTACATGGTGCGCGACCCCGAGCACTTCCGCGACAAGAAAATCGTCATCGCCGGCGGCGGCGACTCGGCGCTCGACTGGACCAACTTCCTGGCCAACGTGGCCGCCGACGTGACGCTGGTGCACCGCGGCACCACCTTCCGCGGGGCGGCCGACTCGGCCGAGAAAGTGCAGAAGCTGCACGAAGCCGGCAAAATCAAGCTGGTCCTCAGCTCCAACGTGACGCACCTGCACGGCGACGACCAGCTGGAGCAGGTCACCATCACGGCCAATGCCGGCGACAGCAACACCGTGGCCCTCGACCACTTCATCCCGCTGTTCGGTCTCACGCCCAAGCTCGGCCCCATCGGCGAGTGGGGACTGGATATTGAGGACGATGCCGTGAAGGTGAACACCCTGGACTACAGCACCTCCATGCCCGGCGTGTACGCCATCGGCGACATCAACACCTACCCCGGCAAGCTCAAGCTCATCCTCTGCGGCTTTCACGAAGCAGCGCTGATGTGCCAGGGCGCGTTCAAGTACATTTTCCCCGACAAGAAATACACCCTGAAATACACCACGGTGAACGGGGCTCCCTCTTTATAAGCGGTTAGCTTGTAGCGGTTAGCGGTTAGCTTTGGCTGACGATTAGCTAACGGCTATAAGCTATTGGCTAACAGCTAAGCAATGACTGAAGACATTCGCGTTTACGTTGAAGAAGCGCCCGGGCAGCGCACCGAGATTGAAGGGCCTACCGACATGGGACTGAGCTTGATGGAGCTGCTGAAAGCCAGCGGCTACCCCATTCAGGCTACCTGCGGGGGCATGGCGCTGTGCGCCACCTGCCACGTGGAGGTGCTGGCCGGCCCGGCCCTACCCGAGCCCGAGGATGCCGAACTCGACATGCTCGAAACCTTGCCGGTGCTGTTCGAGGGCTCGCGCCTGAGCTGCCAGATTCGCCTCACGCCCCGCACCGACGGGCTGGTGGTGCGGCTGGCGCCCACGGGGGCCTAACGGAAGCACTTTTGTTATGTTTTGATGAGCTGCCCGGCGGGTTGCTCGTGACCAGGCAGCTCAAGGTCTGATTACGAGTGACCTGCCGGACAGCTCTCGTTGCGTAAAGGAATGGTGAAGACGGGTATTGGCAAATAATTATAATAGCCTTACATTTGAAACTATTACGCTAGCCCACCTTATTATGAAACACGTTTTCACCTGCAAGCCCACCACAATGGGCCAACCACTGGCAATTCAGCAGCATCGAGTCCGGCTGCGGTCCTACCTCGGCCTGTTTTTCCTGATAATGAGCGCACTGGGGGCGCGGGCGCAGCAGCGGTCCGCGCCTTTGTATTTTCAGGAAGATGCGGCGGCCCAACGGGCGGCGGCCAGCTCGCCGCTGGCGGCGGCGCTGCGCAGCTCGCGCCCACTCACGCTGAACACGGCCAGTTTGCAGGCGACTCTGGCGACGGCGCCGCTGGCGGGCCGGGCGGGGGGCAGCCCCGTGCTGCTGGCTTTGCCGCTGCCCGATGGCAGCACCGCCCGCTTCCGGGTGGTGGAATACCCCCTGATGGAGCCGGGCCTGGCGGCGCAGCTGCCCCAGGTGAAAACCTACCGCGGCGTGGGCGTGGACGACCCCACCGCCACCGTGCAGCTCGACCTGACGCCGCGCGGCTTCCACGCCCAGATTTTGTCGGACCGCAGCGGCACGGTGTACATCGACCCCGTCACGCGTACCGATACACAACATTACCTGAGCTTTGCGCGCAGCGCCATGCCGGCCGCGCAATTTGAGTGCGGCGTGACGGAGCACGTGAGTGCGGCGGCGCGACGCGGCCTGGGCACCGGGGCGTCGGGCACGGCCCAGCGCACCTCGGGCACCGTGTTGCGCACTTATCGGCTGGCCGTTGCGGCTACGGGCGAGTACACGGTGTTTCAGGGCAACACGGTGCCGGCGGCGCAGGCCGCTATTGTGACGACGGTAAACCGCGTACGGGGCGTGTATGAGAAGGAGCTGGCGGTGTCGTTTACGCTGGTAAATAACACGGCGGTGATTTACACCAACGCGGCGACTGACCCCTATACCAACGGCAACCCGAATGCGATGATAAACCAGTGCCAGGCTAATCTGGACAACGTCATCCAGTCGGCCAACTATGACATCGGCCACGTCTTTGGCACCAACAGCGGGGGGCTGGCGGGCCTGGGCGTGGTGTGCGTGACGGGCCAGAAGGGCAGCGGCGTAACGGGTAGCGGGTCACCCAGCGGCGATGCTTTCGACATCGACTACGTGGCCCACGAATTTGGGCACCAATTCGGGGCCGACCACACGTTTAACGGTAATACCGGCAGCTGCGACGGCAACCGCAACACCAGCACGGCCTATGAGCCGGGCGCGGGCACTACCATCATGGGCTACGCCGGCATCTGCGGCGCGGCCAACAATACGCAGAGCGCCTCGGACGCCTATTTCCACGTGGTGAGCTACGAGCAAATTCAGGCTTACCTGGCCACCACCAGCTGCGGCACCACCACGGCCACCGGCAATACCCCGCCGACCGTGACGCTGCCTGCCAGCAGCAAGGTGCTGCCCATTGCCACTCCCTTTAAGCTGACGGCGGTGGGCAGCGATGCCGACGCCGATGCCCTGACCTACTGCTGGGAAGAATATGACCTGGGCTCGGCCGGCTCGCCCACGGCCGCGCAAACGGCCAACGACGACGTGCCGCTGTTCCGCTCCTACGTGCCCAGCAGCAGCGGCACGCGCTATTTCCCGCGCCTGAGCGACGTGACGGCCAACACCACGACGCTGGGCGAGCGGCTGCCCACGGTGTCGCGCGATTTGAACTTCCGGGTGATGGTGCGCGACCGCTACACCACCGCCAACACCGGCACCGGCGCGGTGGGCGGCGTGAATAGCAGCGCCATAGTGGCCCTGCGCAGCACCAGCGCGGCCGGCCCTTTCCTGGTGACAGCCCCCAACTCCGCCCTGACCTGGGCCGGCAACTCGACGCAGAATGTGACCTGGAGCGTGGCCGGCACCAACGCCAACGGTGTGAACTGCGCGACGGTGAACATCCTGCTGAGCACCGACGGCGGCCTCAGCTACCCCACCCTGCTGCTGGCCGGCACCGCTAACGACGGCTCGGCGGCCATCACGGTGCCCAGCGTGGCTACCACCACGGCCCGCATCATGGTGGAAGCGGCCGACAACTACTTCTTCGACATCTCGAACGCCAACTTTACCATTACCACGGCCACGGCCTGCGCCGCGCCTACCAGCCTGAGCGTGGGCAGCATCACGGCCACTACGGCCAGCCTGAGCTTCACGCCCAGCGGCTCGGCCACGAGCTACGTGGTGACGACTTCGCCGGCCACGACGACGCAGACGGTGACGGCCTCGCCGGTGAGCCTCGCCGGGCTGACGGCGGGCACCAGCTACACGGTGAATGTGGTGAGCAACTGCGCCGCCGGGGCTACTTCGACGGCCGCCACTACCACCTTCACCACGGCCGCCCCGCCGGTGTGCAATGCGGTGACCAACGCGACGGTAGGCAGCATCACGGCTACCACGGCCAGCCTGAGCTTCACGGCCAGCGCCGGGGCCAGTAACTACCTGATAACAACCTCGCCCGCTACCAGCACCTACACCGTGACGGCCTCGCCGGTGAGCCTGACCGGGCTGACGGCGGGTACGGGTTACACGGTTAACATCCAAACGAACTGCTCGAACGGCGGCACGGCCACGGCCAGCGTGAGCTTCGGCACCCTGCCCGGCAATGACAACTGCGCCGGGGCCATTCAGCTGATTTCGGGCACGAGCTGCTCCCCGACGGCAGGCACCGTGACGGGGGCCACGCAGTCGCAGGCCGCTTCGCTGTGTACGGGGGCTACCAGCACCACGGCCTTCGATGTGTGGTACAG
>Ga0247804_10000440_pt1 | contig 19165 bp, 17 predicted proteins | sample UWRJL029104C1_FD_181142 | JGI IMG/M metagenome (GOLD analysis project Ga0247804, IMG submission 181142) | Plant litter microbial communities from Arlington Agricultural Research Station in Wisconsin, United States - UWRJ-L029-104C-1 | ecosystem: Environmental > Terrestrial > Plant litter >...
CATTGTCGAGGTTATAGTAAGCAGAAACTTTGCCGTGTTCGGGTTTTAAAACCATGTCGGCAGGATCGGCGAAATGCGTTTTTACATAAGCGCGTGAACCGAGTAAACCCTGTTCTTCACCACTCCACAAGGCAATGCGGATGGTACGTTTGGGAGAAAGACCCAATGACTTGATGATGCGCACCGCTTCCATCATTACCGCGCTGCCGGCTGCATTGTCGGTAGCACCGGTGGCGCCCTGCCAGCTATCGAGGTGACCGCCGAGCATTACGATCTCGTCTTTCAACACCGGATCGGTACCGGGAATTTCTGCGATCACGTTGTAGCCCTGTATGTCCTTGGGATAGAATTTTGTTTTTACGTCGGCTTCCATTTCTACTTTTTGCCCGGCCATCACCAGTCGTTGTATCCTTAAATAATCGTCGCTTGATAACATCACCCATCCGTAATCATTTACCGCATCTTTTGCCACCGAGCCGCCGTTCTGTACAAACAAAGTACCATCGTTACCGCGACCGTTCATGCTGAGTACAAGGGCCGGTTGCTCTTGTTTATAAAACTCCGGCATAAGGCGGGCTACGCCCGGCTGCTGTGGCCTTGGACCGGCATTGGGTGCACGGGGTGCACGTGGTTCGGCGGGTTTGGCGCTGGCCATTTTTTCGAGGGTGCTATCGGCATAGCGCTGGCCGTCGGGGGTGAAGGAAGGGTTTAATTTATCGCCGCTGTAGAACATCACGATGCGGCCTTTTAATTTGCCTGCATAGTTGCTGTACAATTCGGCAGAATCTTTTGCATTGATCAATACCACTTCACCGCTCATGATCTTTTTGCCCGGTGTGCTGCCGGTCCACGCGCGGGGAATGGCGATCATGGGTGCATAGTAAGGCGCCGTCATGGCTACATAGCAACGGGTTTGTTCCCAGCCGGTGCCGAAGTCGCCCCAGGGTTCCAGCTTTGCATTCACCAGTCCCATCTTCGTCAATTCATCTTTGGCCCAGTTGGCCGCGCGAAAGTAACCGGGGGAATTGGTGAGCCGCGGACCAGATACATCGGTTAAATGAAAAGCGATGTCCATTACTTTGGAGTTGGACATGCCTTCTGTTTTGATCTTTGCCGTTACGTCGGCCTGTGCAAAAAGCATATTGCCGGCGAGGCAGCAAACGGCGAGGGAGAGCCATTGTTTTTTCATACGTAGTTGGTTGTTTTTTTACAATATATATATTAATGTGATAGCGTTTTTATGTTTTGGATGAGTGGTTTTTATACACGAATTAGGCGGATTACACGGATTGAAATGCAGTTTTTTTTACACTGATTAAGCGGACCTGCCTGCCGGTAGGCAAGTTACACGGATAAGGAACAAAATGCTGCTAACTCCCTTCTCCCTTGGGAGAAGGGTTGGGGATGAGGTAAAAAAAGCCGCGAACATTATCCGCGGCTTAGTAACCTGCCTGCCGGCAGGCAGGTTGGTCATTAGTAATTTGTAATTAATTTTCTAAGTAAGATTCCATCGGCTCACAGGTGCAGATCAGGTTGCGATCGCCATAAGTATTGTTGATCCTGCCAATTGATGGCCAGAATTTATTCTTCGTTACATAAGCCAGCGGGAAAGCCGCTTCCTGCCTGCTGTACGCATGGTTCCATTCATCGGCGCAGATCACGTTCTGTGTATGCGGTGCATTTTTTAAGGCATTGTCGGTTTTATCGGCCCGGCCTTCTTCGATGTCTTTTATTTCACCGTGGATGCTGATGAGGGCTTCGCAGAAACGATCGAGTTCGGCTTTGTCTTCACTTTCGGTGGGCTCGATCATGATCGTTCCGGGTACCGGGAAGCTCATAGTAGGTGCATGGAAACCGTAATCCATCAAACGCTTCGCCACGTCTTCGGCTTCAATGCCGGCGGTGGTTTTAAAAGGCCGCAGGTCAACGATGAATTCATGTGCACAATAACCATTGGTGCCGGTGTACAGGATCGGGTAATGCTTTTCGAGCCTGCTCTTCATGTAATTCGCATTCAGGATCGCGTATTCCGTAGCGGCCTTCACACCATTGCCGCCTAACATTTTTATATAAGCATAACTGATGAGCAAAATGCTCGCGCTGCCGTATGGCGCTGCCGATACTGCCGTGGTGGAAGTAGCTGTTACGTTAAGGCTGTCTTTTACATTATGACCCGGCAGGTAAGGTTTTAATTTATCGTTCACGCAGATCGGCCCAACACCGGGACCGCCGCCGCCATGCGGGATGGCGAAGGTTTTATGGAGGTTGAGGTGACAAACATCGGCGCCGATATTGCCCGGGCTCGTCAATCCAACCTGCGCATTCATATTCGCGCCGTCCATATATACGAGGCCGCCATTGTCGTGAATGGTTTGACAGATGTGGATGATGCCTTCTTCAAACACGCCGTAGGTGCTTGGATAAGTTACCATCAAACCGGCCAGGTTGTCTTTGTGCGCCTGTGCCTTTGCTTCGAGGTCCTGCACATCGATGCGGCCTTCGGCATCGCTTTTTACCACCACTACTTTCATACCGGCCATGATGGCGCTGGCAGGATTGGTGCCGTGCGCGGAAATGGGGATGAGCACTACGTTGCGGTGACTTTCTTTCCTGTCTTCATGGTAAGCACGGATGGCCAACAGACCCGCGTACTCGCCCTGCGCACCGCTGTTGGGTTGCAGCGAACAGGCGGTAAAACCGGTAATGGTGCTAAGGTATTCTTCCAGTTTGGTGATCATGTAACGATAGCCTTCCGTTTGACCGGCGGGTGCAAAGGGATGGATGCTGCTGAACTCCGGCCAGCTAACCGGTATCAATTCGGTAGCGGCATTCAGCTTCATGGTGCAACTGCCCAGGGAGATCATGGAAGTATTAAGGCTAAGGTCTTTATTTTCCAGCGACTTGATGTAGCGCATCATCTGGCTTTCGCTGTGGTGCGTATTGAACACGGGGTGCGTAAGGTAACCGGAACTGCGTTGCAATGATTGTTCGAAAGAAACAGTCGCTTTTTTTGAAAGTGTGAACGCCAGTTCTTTTCCTTCCGCTTCTTTAAAGATGGCAGCCAGGTTTTCCTGCGTAGCAATGGTATTGTTGGAAGCCACTTCATCGATGGAAAGGCTCACCGTTCCATCTCCATTGTAATGAAAATTCGCTGCATTGTTTTCCGCGGCAGTACGGAATTTATTTACATCCGTTACTTTGAAAGTGATGGTATCGAAGAAATTATTGGTAATAACGGTAACGCCTGCCTGCTGTAAAGAAGTTGCTACCGAAGCGGCGAGGAGGTGGCAGCGAAGGGCAATGTTCTTTAATCCTTCCGGGCCGTGGTAAACGGCATACATAGCGGCCATATTGGCCAGCAGGGCCTGCGCCGTACAAATATTGGAAGTCGCTTTTTCTCTTTTGATGTGTTGCTCCCTTGTTTGCAAAGCCATCCTCAATGCGCGGTTATTTTGCGCGTCGATGCTTACACCGATGATACGGCCGGGGATGCCTCTTTTAAATTCATCTTTGGTAGCAAAGAAAGCGGCGTGCGGGCCACCGTAACCCAGCGGAACACCGAAGCGTTGCGCAGAACCTACGGCCACGTCGGCGCCCAGTTCACCGGGTGAGGTCAACAGCGTCAATGCCAGCAGGTCGGTCGCCATTACCAGGTAACCGTTTACAGCATGCACTTTATTAATGAAATCCCGGTGATCATTCACCGACCCGGTACTGTCGGGGTATTGAACGATCGCGCCAAAATAAGTTTCATCGAGTTGCGCCGTTTTGTAATCGCCTTTCACCAGTTCTATCTGGATTGGCGTGGCGCGCGTTACCAATACCTGGTAAGTCTGTTCAAAAATATGTTCGTCAACAAAGAATTTTGGTGAACCGACCTGTTCTGTTTTATTCTTATGGTGAAACAACATCGCCATGGCTTCGGCGGCGGCAGTGGCTTCATCCAGGAGGCTGGCGTTGGCGAGTTCGAGACCGGTAAGGTCGGCTACCATTGTTTGATAGTTCAGCAGGCTTTCCAGTCTTCCCTGCGAAATCTCGGCCTGGTAAGGCGTGTATTGCGTGTACCATCCCGGGTTCTCAAAAACATTGCGCAGGATAACGCTGGGCGTAATGGTATTGTAATAACCCTGGCCGATGTAGGTTTTAAATACCTTGTTCTTTGCCGCGATCGTCTTCAGTTCGGCAAGATATTCAAACTCGGTTTGCGCCGCGGGAATGTTTAAGGGCGCTTTTAAACGTATAGAAGGTGGAATGGTTTTATCGATCAGTTCCCGGAGCGAAGGGGCGCCAATGGTTTCCAGCATGCCGGCTGTTTCTGCTTCGTCGGGACCAATGTGGCGGCCTGCAAATTCGTGTTGTTGTTCGAATGGATTCATAAATAAAATTGATGTTATTTTTAGATCATCGGAAAGAAAGAAAAAGCCGCCGCAAAGTTAAGAAGATGCAGTCAGAAAAAAAGGCTTTTGAAGGACCGTTGCAAGCCTGTGGATAAGATGCAGTTTATGTTTTGAAGACAAGACAGGAACGGCTTTGATGAAGCTTTTGTTACCGGCGATGCACAACCGTTTTACAAATAAGGATTAATTGCCCTATTTTGCGAATCCTATCAACAACACCAGGCGCATGTTATACCAGAACTGTCCCAACTGCCACACGGCCTTGCAAGGGAAGCCCAATTTTTGCCCGAACTGTTCGCAAAAGCAGCCCGTGCACCGCATTACACTGGGCCATTTTTTTCATGAAGTATTCCATGCTTTTACGCATACCGACAAAGGCATCTTTCATTTGTTGAAAGGACTGGCCACGAAGCCCGGAACAGTAGCGCGGGAATACGTGGAGGGGAGGAGAAAAAAATATTTCAATCCCTTTACTTTTTTTCTCATCGTGATGGGACTGTTCGTGTTCTCCAATACGTTTTTCAGGAACATTCCCGAACACACGGAGCCCAACCCGGCCGTACTGGCCCGCATTCCCACCGAGGCCGGTAAGCAGCAATACATTACGGTGATGGAAAGGGTGAACAAAAGTTCCGTTTTCTTCAACCGCCATGGCAATATCGTGGCCATGATCGCTGTGCCTTTTATGGCACTGCTTACCTGGTTGTTTTACCGCCGGAGAAAATACAATTATGCCGAGCATCTTACGGCTTTTGTATTGTTCGTGGCGTTCAGCAACCTCATTTTTACCGTTACCATATTTCCTTTGCAGGCTTACTTCAAAGGCCACTGGCTTGCCAACGCCTTCCTGTTTGCAGGTTTGCTATTGCAGGCCTTGTACATATGGTGGTGCCTTAATGGTTTCCTGCAATTTACAAAAGCAGGTAGCCGTTTCCGTTCTTTGCTGGTGAGCTTGTTTTGCATACTCGCCTGGATGGCATTCAGTATGTTGGCCATGTCCATTTATATTTACCAAAGCCGCGACTTCTATAAATTTTTTGTGCGCATGTTCAGTTAATTGCCAACCTTCGCAGTATGGAAGAGGACCTGTTGACCAATTGGGAAAAGAAATCGGCCGACCATCAAAAGTCGTACAAGCAGTTGTTGCACCGGGCCGATAAGAATAAAGTATTGAAGGTATTGCCCGACCTGCACGATGAAGCTTTTGAAAAGATCGATTGCCTGCAATGCGCCAACTGTTGTAAAAATTATTCGCCGCGTTTTAAAACACCCGATATCAAACGCATCGCCAAATACCTGCGGATGAAAGAAGGACAACTGATCGATACGTACCTCACCATCGATGCAGAAGGGGATTATGTGCTGCAATCGAGGCCCTGCCCGTTCTTAGGCGCCGATAATTATTGCAGCATTTACGAAGTGCGGCCTTCCGACTGCAGCCGCTTTCCTTATACGGATGAAGATGTTATTTTAAAACGGCAACCACTTACGTTGAAGAACAGCAGCTTTTGCCCGATCACTTATCATGTGCTGGAACGGCTGTTGGAGATGAAGAAATGAGTGGGTTGAAGGTTGAAAGGAGATCTTGGGGTTTAGAGGTTTAGGGTTTAGAAGTTTAGATAGGTTAGGAGGTTTAGGAAGCCGCTATAAACTTAGAAAAATATTACCTATTCCCTATTACTTATTCCATTCCCGGAAAGATACTTTAAGCAGAAGGAAATCTTCCGTCTTCCTTCTAACATCTTCCATCCCTAGGCTCCTTTGTTCAAGCTGATCTCTGCAAAGGCGGCGGACAGCGGCCGTTCAATGCCATCCCCTTTCCACTCCGGGGAACCGGGGATTTCAGTGGCTTTTACGATCTCTTCTTTTGTCTTGCCTGCTTCTATTTGCGCCGTGGTAAATTTCAATACATTTTCCAGGTAGGTAACGAAGGCGCGTACGTCATCGGCTTTTAAAAGAATGTCGTAACCCGCGCCGGCATGGCCGCTTACATATTGTGTATCCTTGTTAAAAGTTTGAAGTGTTTTGTTCAATACGTTGATCCAGCTTTTGATGCTGGCCCCGGCTTTCTGGTCCACGAAAGGGTGCCGCCTGTTGAAAACCAGGTCGCCCATGTGAATGATGTTGGAACTTTCAAAATGCACGATGCTGTCGCCGTTGGTATGCCCGGAGCCAAAATAATGCAGCTTTATTTTTTCTTTGCCGAATTGTGTATTCCAGCTTTCCGTGTACGTTTCTGTGGGGTACCATTGTTTGTCTTCACTCTTATTCGTCTTCGCCGCATTTTCCTGGTTGATCTTTGAATTGGCGTGCGCCACCAGTTTGGGTACCACTTCTTTAAAGGCAATATTCCCGGCAGTATGATCGCCGTGGTGGTGCGTGTTGATCAACATGCCTGCGCCGATCTTTCCATATTTCGTTTTCAATTCTTCGATAAGATGCGGTACCGTGTCGGGGAATTGCGCATCCACAAAAACAGCGCCTTCCTTGCTTACCTGGAATAAAATGGTGCCGCCTTTTTCCGTAAATACGCCCGTGTTCTCATTCAGCATTCTTATTTTCCATGCGGGGTCGGACAAAAAAGAAGCCAGCGTATCGGTATTTAAGAAAGCCAGCCCGGCCACTGTGAGGCCTGTATTGCGGAGGAAGTTCCTGCGTTGCATGTTGAGTGGATTTTAGTAGGGGTAAGTTACGGAATAAAGAGGAATCCGATACTTGATCCTGGATGCTAGATACTTAATCGCGGTGTTTAATATGAAAGATTTGTATTCTAAAAACCGAATTTACAGGTATCATCATTGAAATATTATAACGTATCGCTTCGGTTACTATAAAGCATCCAGTATCAAGCATCCAGTATCTAGTATTCTATTTTCCTCAAATTGGGGAACTTCCACCAGGTACCGATCACCACCAATACCGACATTACCCCGCCAAAGACCACGGCCGGAATGGTGCCCATGAGCCTGGAAGTGATACCACTTTCAAACTGCCCCAGTTCGTTGGACGAATTGATGAAGATGAGGTTGATGGACGAAACGCGGCCGCGCAACGCATCCGGCGTTTGCAACTGGGTGACTGTGCCGCGCACCACCACGCTGATGCCATCGAAAAAACCTGCGGCTACCAGGGCTAAAAAACTGAGCCAATAAACATAGGACAACCCGAAAACAATGATGAAGATACCAAAGCCCGCAACAGCCAATAACATTTTCAATCCCTGCTTTTGCTTCATGGGCAGCCACAATAAAATGAGGATGCTCACCAGGCTGCCGATGTCCATGGCGGCATTCAAAAATCCATAACCGATCGGGCCGGTATGCAATACTTTTTCGGCGATCTCGGGAATAAAAGCTGCGGCGCCGCCAAAGAGTACGGCAAAGAGATCGAGCGAGATCACGCCCAGCAAGGTTTTATTATTCCACACAAAAGAAAAACCATTTTTGATGGCGGCTACCATTGGTTCTTTTGTTTCGGTATTGTAAGGCGGTTTGGGTTTTAATTGAAAAGCGAAAAAGCCGGCCACGATGATGAACCCGGCCGTGATCATATACGCATTGGAAATACCGGCAAATGCAATTAATAGCCCGCCCGTGGCATGTCCTGCGATGGAAGAAGTCAGATAGGTAGAAGAGTTGATGGAAATGGCTTTTTGTAATTTTTCGCGCGGCACAATGGCGGCGATCATACTGTTGGCAGCCGGGCCGGCAAAGGAACGGATGATGCCCGTGGCAAAAACGATCACGAGTATCAACGGGATCTTTGTTGATGCCGGTAAGTCCAGTTGCGGCAGGCTTACAATGGCCAGTCCAACTGCGCACAACAAATAACAGCCATAAGAAGAATACAGGATCTTTCGTTTATCATTCGTATCGATGTAATGCCCGGCGTACAAAGCTGCCAGCACCGCCGGTACAAATTCTGTAAGCCCCGCAATGCCCACCATATACGTATTGGCGAGGTGAAATACCTGGTAGATAATGATCGTGGTGATCATCCTCAGGCCCAGCGTAAAAAAAAGTTTGGCGAAAATAAAGTTCCAGAATTCTTTAGGCAGGAAACGATTGTTCATGCCGCAAAGCTACGGCAACGTAAGGTAATGCTGGCCGTCTTCGTATTCTTTGTCCAGCGCGTTTACGATCACTTTCAAATGTTCATCGTTGCCTAAAAAATCGGCATTGCTGGTATCCACGAAAAGCGTTTTGATGTTGTGCTGCTTGATGTATTGCGTATAGGTTTCCTGCAGGTTGAACAGGTAATCCGAAGGAATGTTCTGTTCGTAGGCGCGGTTGCGTTTTTTAATGTTCTCCTGCAGTTTATTCACCGGGCTGTGGAGGTACACGAGGATGTCGGGCTGTACGATCTGCGGATTGATGATGTCGAACAACTTTTGGTACAACCTGAACTCTTCGTCCGGCAAATTTACTTTGGCAAACAACAGGCACTTGGTAAAAAGATAATCAGCGATGGTAATGTGCTGGAACATGTCTTTTGTTTGCAGCAGGTCTTTTAATTGCTTGTAGCGTTCGGCCATAAAAAAGAGTTCCAGCGGAAAGGCATATTGCTCCGGACTCTGGTAGAATTTTGGCAGGAAAGGATTGTCGGCAAATTCTTCCAGGATCAGCCTTGCATTGTAATGCTTGCTGAGCAGGTGCGACAAGGTCGTTTTCCCTGCGCCGATATTTCCTTCTATGACTACAAAATTATATTTCATGGCTGTTTGAAGCGGAATGCAAAATAAGGGTAAACGATAAGCAGGACATTAAAACTTTTTCACATCCAGCTTGTCGGTACAATTGGTAAGCAACGTAGTGATATCCTGGTGCAGTAAAGGGTGTTGCAGCAGTGGTGACAGCTCTCTCAGCGGGATGAGCACAAAGCGCCTGTTCTGTATTTCAGGGTGGGGCACCGTAAGTTGCGCAGTGTGGATAATCTCCTTATTAAAAAACAAAATATCAATGTCGATCACGCGCGGCGCATTTTTTTCCGTTCTTACCCGGCCCATTTCTTTTTCTATGGATAAGATGTTGTTCATCACTACCGGTGCCGGCTGTTCGCTTTCAACAATGATGACCTGGTTCAAAAAATCGGGCTGGTCCGTTTTGCCCCAGGCGGCGGTTTGATAAATGGAAGAACGGCGCTTTGTTTTGCCGATCTTTTTTTCAATGTGATATACGGCAGCGGCTAACTGTTCTTCGGGTTTCCCCATGTTGCTGCCCAATAAGAGATAAATGATATGCATCAGGCCAGGTAAAATCTTTTGTCGGGTTGAAAAGAGACCGTTTTGCTGATCTTTATTTTTTTAAAGTCGGCATGCAACGGGTTGGCTACATAATTGTATTCTTCCGGAACCAGTGCCGACGGTACTTTCAACAATAGCTGCTCTTTTGAATCCAAAAAGGAATCGCCGATGAAGCGGCTGTATTCATGGTCTTCGGTCCAGTTGGTCTTTAGTTTCGGAAGCGTGATGTCTTTTATCGTTGCCGTGTCGGGAAATTGAATGTGTACCAGGTGCAGTTCGGTTGCAAAATCTTTGAAAGAAGCGTGTACGATCATTTCCAGCAGCGTCAGTGAAATGAAACCCGAAGTATAAAGCGCAGGTACGCCCTTCGAGTTCCAGCGGCCGCCGAATAATTTTGCGCCGGTGCCCGACAGGTCGTCGCTGTACGCCTTGCCCGTTATCCTGTAAACGATCATGCGAATATGCCGTGTTGGATCCTGCCGAGTGCAGTTAATACTTTTTCAATGCCATCGTAGGATTGCAGGGATTCGAGGGAGAGCATACCTTCCAGCGTGGAAGGCTTTTCCTTTAACCACTGGTAAAAGTTTTCGGTTTTACCGAAAGCGGCCTTGCCTTCGCGGATCACTTTGTTTATTTGCAGGGCGCGTTCTGCGTTGATGGCTGCAAAGCTGCCGTTGCTTTTTGCATAGCGCTGGAGCGTACGCTCACTGATGTGCAGCATGGAAGCCCATTCCAATTGGGTGAAAGGCGTTTTATCAGCAATTTTTTTAAATTCGTTGTAGGTAAAATCTTTGAGGGCAGGAATGACCCTGGTGGTTTTATAGGCCGACATCGGCTCCTGTACCCTGGAAGTGCCGCTTTTACCTTTTTGAGGATAGTTTGCTTTTTTCATATCTACGACTTTTGACGCCCAAATATACGACATTTGTCATGAGTTCCTGTTAAATTTCTTAAAATCCTTTTTTCCCAATAGCTTTACGCCCTTAACAATAGCTTTCCATGCAAAAGTACAGCCAGGTTACCGCCATGCTGGCCATTACCAAAGCCAGCCTGCGGGCCATATTCCGCAGCCCTTCGGCGGTGGTGTTCAGCTTTGTATTTCCTTTTATATTCATACTGGTATTCGGTTTCATCGGCAACAACGGCGGTGCACCGGTGTACAGGATCGTGATCGCACCGGGCAGCGATACGAATAATGTTTTTTTTGCGGGGATAAAAGCTAATAAACAACTCAGGATCGTCAGTTTCGCAGATGAGGAAGCGCTCAGGTCCAATATGGTAAAGGGAAGGGTGGCGGCGATAGTCAGCATTGTAAAAGGCGACAGCCTCAATCCTTATCAATACATCATCAAAAGTACCAATGCCAGCGATGATAAATGGCCACAGGTCAGGTCCATTTTAAATGGCATCAACGGTAAAGTAAGCGATTCGGTTTATGCCGGCCGGCCCGCTATTGCAAAGGATAAATTCGAATACAAAAGAGATATTGAAATTGTACGCGAATACAAAACGATCGACTTTATTTTACCCGGGCAGCTTGGATTTTCCCTGCTCAGTTCGGGTGTATTCGGTGTCGCCTTTATGTTCTTCAACCTCCGGAATACATTGGTATTGAAACGTTTTTTCGCAACGCCCATCAGCCGCTCGTATATTATTTTAGGAGAAGGGATCAGCCGCGTCATCTTCCAGATGGTAACGGCCATCGTGATCATACTGGTGGGGCATTATCTTTTTGATTTTACGCTCGTAAAAGGCTTTCAAACCTTTATGGAAATGTTGTTCCTCAGTTTTATCGGGTTGATGATCTTTATGGGTTTTGGATTTATCGTGAGCGGACTGGCCAAGAATGACAGTACCATTCCGCCGTTCGCCAATTTGATCACGTTGCCGCAATTCTTATTAGGCGGTACTTTCTTTTCCATCGACGTTTTCCCTAAATGGCTGCAACCGATCTCGAAAGCATTGCCTTTAACGCATTTGAATACCGCCATGCGCAACGTAGCTTTCGAAGGGCAAAGCCTTTGGCAGGTAAGGGAGGAGATAGGTATACTTTTATTATGGGGCGTGGTCGTTTATTTCATCGCCATAAAGGTTTTTAAATGGGAATAATTTTATGAAATCGTTCAAAGGTTTTATCATCGTAATTGCGGGGTTGTTTATTATGGTGACCTTAATCTCCCTGCTTATTCCCTCGTCCATCCGGGTATCGAGGGGCGTAGTGGTGCGGGCACCGGCAGCAAAAGTATTGGAACAGATCAGCCAGGTAAACAACTGGAAGAACTGGCATCCCGTACTTAAATCGGATTCCATTGAATATTTAAAAAGTTCAACGCCCAATAGCCTCGAATGGGAAAGCAATAACAAAACAAATACTTTCAGCATTATTTCTTCCAATGCCAGCGAAGTGCAGGCTACGCTTGGCCGGGAAGGGGAACTGCCCATACAAAATGTGCTTTCCATTTTACCGCTGCCCGATAGTTCCGCGGTACAGGTAGAATGGAAAGCATTGGTACGACTGAGGTGGTATCCCTGGGAAAAATTCTATGGTATTTTTGTTGAAAAGATAAGTGGCCCCGGCTATGAAGAAGCGCTCAACAGCCTGAAGGCTTACATGGAAAAAACTCAATAAGGAAAGCTGATCTTGCCCATCGACAGCATGCCGTTCTCATCTCCCGCTACGGCCTCGTTGGCCAGCAAAGCGAACAATATCGCTTCCTTTGCATCGGGATCAATTCCTAAATCATTCGTCGTAAAAAAATCTGCCTTGGGCAACCGTTCCTTTAAATGCTGTAGCAGCAAAGGATTGTGGATGCCGCCGCCACTGCCGAATATTTGAAGTTCCTTATTTTCAATACATGCTTCAATGGCCGTTGCAATGCTGTTGGCAGAAAAATAATTAAGCGTTGCCATTTGATCTGCTGTTGATATGCTGCTTTCAACCTGGGTGAGCGCCGCTTCCAGGTAAGCATTGTTGAACAATTCCGGGCCGGTGGTCTTGGGAAAAGGTTGCCGGAAAAAAGAATGGTTTTGTAAAGCGGATAATAAATCCTGGTTCACTTTTCCTTTGTGGGCGATCATGGCATCTTTGTCGAACGACTGGCCGGGAAAATGTTTTTGCATCAGCGCATCCATCATCGTATTGCCCGGGCCGGTATCGGTACAAACAATATTTTCCATTTTACCGCCCGCCGGCAGGTAGGTGAAATTGGCAATGCCGCCGATGTTGAGCAGCAACCGGTCCTGTGTTGCGGAGCTGAATAATATCCTGTCGCCATACAAGGCCAAGGGTGCACCCTCGCCGCCGGCCGCAATATTTTTTTGCCTGAAATCGCTGATGCAAATAATGCCGGTGGCAACGGCTAAATGATCACCATCGCCGACCTGTAAAGTGGCATTTCCAAATGCTGTTAGCCCGTGTAATTTTTTTGGTGCATGGTAAATGGTTTGGCCATGACTCGCGATAAGATCTATATCCTCTTTATTTACATTCCATTTTTTTAAACAGGCATTGATGTAGGCTGCATGTTGCAACGCGATCCATGGATTTAAAAGGCAAAGCAGTTGCAGGTCAACCTGCGGTTTGGAAAAAACCCCGCGTACCTTATCCTTAAAATCATCATCATAAACATGTGTTTCAAACTGCAGTAATTCCAGTTTGGTTTGCAAACCGCCGCCTTCTATGCTGCAAAGGGCGATGTCGAGGCCGTCCAGCGAAGTGCCGCTCATCAGCCCGATGATCAGCCGTTGTTGCTTTTGTGCAACCTGTTGCAAGTTGGTAATGTTGCGGTTCATGACTGTATAAAATGCAGGTTGCGTTTGATGCCTTCAAACTTGGATCTTTTGATGGGCGAGTTCTTAAAAATATTCTTGAAAGATTCTTCGGTCATCTCTTCCCAGTCGTTCTTCGTAAAGTTCAGCACTTCGGGTATCGGTTGAAAGGCAGGCTCCTTGCCGGGTGTGGCAAATCGGTTCCAGGGGCATACGTCCTGGCATACATCGCAGCCAAACATCCAGTCGCCGAATTTGCCCTGCATCTCGCCGGGTATCAGCGCGTCTTTCAATTCGATGGTGAAATAGGAAATGCATTTGCTGCCGTCTACTATTTTGCCGGGCAGTATGGCGTCAGTGGGACAGGCATCGATGCATTTCGTACAGGTGCCGCAATAATCTTTTGCCATCGCGTCGTCGTACAGCAACGGCAGGTCGATGATCAGCGTAGCGATAAAAAAATAGGAACCGCTGCCTTTGTTGATGAGGTTGCCATTCTTGCCGATCCATCCCATGCCCGAACGCTTTGCCCAGCTTCTTTCCAGTACCGGGGCACTGTCCACGAATCCCCTGCCATTCACTTCGCCGATGTTTTCCTTGATGTTCTGCAGCAAGGTTTTCAGTTTGGCCCGTATCACTTCATGGTAATCGTTGCCCCAGGCATATTTGGAGATTTTTGGGGCGCCGGGTTGCTGTTCGGTTGCGGGTAAATAATTGATCAGCATCGTGATCACGGACCTGGCGCCGGGCACCAGTTTGGAGGGATCGATCCGCAGGTCGAAATGATTTTCCATGTATTGCATGTTCCCGTGCATGCCTTTGTGCAACCAATTTTCCAGCCGCCGCGCATCTTCGTCCAGCACCTGTGCCTTGGCGATGCCGCAAAAATCGAAGCCCAATGCTGTGGCATTATTTTTTATGAAATGGGTATGTTGTTCAATGGTCATTCTTCGGTATCCTCCAGGTGCAACCGGTGAAAAAAACGGTGTGCCACCGGCGCTATCAGAATGCCGATACTACCGATGAAGGTAACGCCGCTGAAAAGCGCATAAACAGATGCGAAAACTTTTGCCGTAGGCGTAAGGACAATGGAAGGATCGATCATTGGCCCCATGCCGCCCAGGATCATGGAGGCGTTGAGCAAACTATCGTACCAGTCGAACTGCGGGATGGTCCATTTGTAACCGATGATGCCGATGAACAGGCAGATGAAGATCAATCCCATTCCATATACCGCGTTCTTCCAGAGCCTGGCATGATAGACGGCTTTGGGCGCCAGCTTTTTCCTTGTATTTGATTTCACCTGCATCTTTCCATAAAAATACAAAAGCCCCGTTACATCAACAGGGCTTAAATTAGTGAAAGGCCGGTCAGAACCTGATATCGTAGCCCAGCGTACCGATCAGTTCAAAATACCCGAAGGAATGGTTGATGCGGCCGTTGTTATCCAGCGCCAGCGAATTGGTGTAATTGGCAAAGCCGGCCTTGGCGGTTCCTTCCAGGAAAATCCTCCTGGCAAAATACCAGCGGCTGCCAGCTTCTGCACCAAAGCAGTAACCGGCAAGGTGGAATTTATTGTCGAGCCGTTTACCGCTCAGGGTAACATCCGTTTTCGGGATCAGGAAACCGGCGCCTGCCTTCCATACCGCGGTGATCACGGGCCGCATCCTGTTACTGAGTAACGTATGTTGCTGCACGTAGTTGATGTGGTAAAAATTGGCGCCATTGGTGTGCTCAAACGCTACCTGGTCGTGGGTAAACGACGTATCCTTATCGAAATGATCGTTGCCGATGTAACCTTTAGCCTTTACTTCCTGGTTGTTGTAAATGATGTACTTCGTATGATCGAAATTAAATTCGATGGCGCGGCTGTGTTTGGGATCCAGGTAGAAACCAACGCGGTAATTGTATTGGGGTACGGTAACAGCCAGCGGCTTTTTAACGATCCCATCCAGGTCGTTGCGGTCGTGCGCCTTTACCCCGCGCATCGTAAAATTGTGCGGAACGCCGTTAACCGTACTGTTGAAATGGATATTGCTTTTCGTGTACCATTCGGTATTGTAGCCCCATTGAAGGTACATGCCGGTAAGCCAGTGTGTTTTTTTTTGGGCAAAAGCAGGGGTAATGGAGATGGCACAGGTGGTCAGCATTAAAAATTTTCTCATAATCTTGGTTTCAGCAACTTAGCTGCTTTGCGCAGCGACCACAAAATTATGTAAATACGCCCATAAATGTTGTTGGAACTTCAATTTCAATTATTAATGAACGGTTGTTGAGCCAACCGGGTAATTTTTTGGATAGATCTTCATAAAAAAAGAACCTGTTACAATTGCATGTAATAACTGTAAGATCCTGCTTATCCGGCAGTGGGAGCGGCTTTCCCATGCCATAATAACCGCAGGTTTGCTTTGGATTGGCTTTTGCGGAGATAGGGTTACAATAAAAAACAAAGTACATGAGCATTCAAAACCTAACAATAAAATCGCAGGAAATTTTACAGCAGGCCCAGCAGCTTGCGTTCAATGCCGGCAATAATAATATTGAAACTGAGCACCTCCTGAAAGCATTGATCAGCGACAAAGATTCGTCCGTTGAATACTTGCTGAAAAAGAACAATGTGAACGTCAACTACGTGGAAGAAAAACTGGACGAATCCATCACGCGTTTGCCAAAAGCCACGGGTGAAGCGGCGCAGAATTTGAGCAGGGATGCCAACAACGTGTTGCTGCGCGCAGGCGCCACGCTGAAAATCTTTAAAGACGAATTTGTAAGTGTAGAGCACCTTTTGCTGGCGATCGTCCAGGGTTCCGACAATACCGCGAAACTATTGAAAGACGCAGGGCTCACAGAGAAAGGACTGATCGCCGCCATTACCGAATTGCGCAAAGGTTCCACCGTTTCTTCCGCTACTTCGGAAACGCAGTACAATGCGTTGAGCAAGTATGCCAACAACCTCAATGAAATGGCACGTTCCGGCAAACTCGATCCCGTGATCGGCCGCGATGAAGAGATCAGGCGCACGCTGCACATCCTTTCCCGCAGGAGTAAGAACAACCCGATCCTGGTGGGTGAACCCGGCGTTGGTAAAACCGCCATTGCCGAAGGGCTGGCCATCCGGATTTTAAACGGAGATGTGCCGGATAATTTAAAGTCGAAAATTATTTACGCGCTCGATATGGGCCTGCTCATAGCCGGCGCCAAATACAAAGGCGAATTTGAAGAAAGGCTGAAAGCGGTAGTGAAGGAAGTGACCGGTAGCGACGGGAGCATCATCCTGTTCATCGACGAGATACATACGCTGGTGGGGGCGGGCGGCGGCGATGGCGCTATGGACGCGGCCAACATTTTGAAACCCGCTTTGGCAAGGGGCGAACTGCGGGCGATCGGCGCTACTACGCTGAACGAATACCAGAAATTCTTTGAAAAAGACAAGGCGTTGGAACGCCGCTTTCAAAAGGTGATGATCGATGAACCTTCCATTGAAGATGCTGTTTCTATTTTGCGCGGGCTGAAAGACCGTTACGAGACCTACCACCATGTGCGCATCAAAGACGAAGCGATCATTGCCGCGGTGGAACTCTCCAGCCGCTACATTACCGATCGTTTTTTACCCGATAAAGCCATCGACCTGATCGATGAAAGTGCGGCGAAACTGCGCCTTGAAATGAACAGTATGCCCGAAGAACTGGACGAACTGGACCGGAAGATCCGCCAATTGGAAATTGAACGGGAAGCCATCAAGCGCGAAAACGACGAACCTAAATTAAGGCAACTCAATACCGATATTTCCAACCTGTCCGTAGAAAGGGATACGTTTAAAGCCAAGTGGCAGGAGGAAAAAGAAGTGGTGGAAAAAGTGCAGAATGCCAAGGCGGAAATTGAACAGTTAAAACTCGCCGCCGAAAAAGCAGAGCGGGAAGGCGACTATGGTAAAGTGGCCGAAATACGCTACGGCAAATTGCAGGAACAGGAAAAGATCATTGAAACCTTTTCAAAGGAACTGGACAGCATCAGTGAAAAACGCATGCTGAAAGAAGAAGTAGATGCGGAAGACATCGCGGAGAACATTGCACGGGCTACCGGCATCCCGGTAACGAAGATGCTGCAGGGCGAAAAGGAAAAGCTGCTGAACCTGGAAGCGGAACTGCACAAAAGGGTGGTTGGACAAGAGGAAGCGATTGAAGCCGTTTCTGATGCCATCCGCCGCAGCCGGGCCGGGTTGCAGGACCCTAAAAAGCCCATCGGCTCCTTCATTTTCCTTGGTACCACGGGTGTGGGTAAAACGGAACTGGCGAAGGCGCTGGCCAATTACCTGTTCGACGATGATAGCATGATGACCCGCATCGACATGAGCGAATACCAGGAAAAACACGCTGTGAGCCGCCTTTTGGGCGCGCCTCCCGGCTATGTTGGGTACGATGAAGGCGGCCAGTTGACCGAGGCAGTTCGCCGGAAACCATATAGCGTTATTTTATTAGATGAGATAGAAAAGGCGCATCCTGACGTTTTTAACGTATTATTGCAGGTATTGGACGACGGAAGGCTGACCGATAACAAGGGTCGCATGGTGAATTTTAAGAATACGATCATCATTATGACCAGTAACATGGGCAGCCAGGTCATCCAGGATAATTTTGAAGGCGTAACGGAAAGCAATAAGGATGAAGTAGTTGAGCGGACAAAAGGAGAGGTGCTGGGTTTGTTAAGACAGACCATCCGCCCCGAATTTTTGAACCGGATCGATGAAGTGATCATGTTCCAGCCGCTGATGCGCAAAGAGATTAAAGGGATCATCAGGATACAGTTGAACAACCTTGTTGAACTGGTAGCCCAAAATGGCATCAATCTCCAATTCAGTGATTATGCACTGGATTATCTCGCAGAGAACGGTTACGATCCCCAGTTCGGTGCACGGCCCTTGAAAAGGCTTATCCAGAAAGAGATCGTGAACCAGTTGAGTAAAAAGATCCTGGGTGGCGACATCGACAAAACAAAACCGGTACTGGTAGATGTATTCGACAGTACGGTGGTATTCAGGAACGAATCCGCCGAGCAGGTGAAAGCAACTGCGTAAGCGTTGAACGATACTTGGATCAACAGCGTAAATTAATAATCACAGTTGCAAAGGCGACTGATAAAAGAGAACAATTATGGCAATGAAACAGAAAGAGGTGGTAGAAGTTATCCCACCAAAAGATGTGTTTGTGGGCAGTAAGGATGCAGCAGTAACCCTCGTTGAATTTGGCGAATATGAGAATGAAGATTGTGCGAAAGCGAATGAAGTGGTAAAAAAATTGTTGGAAGAATTCGATGGCAAGATCAGGTTCCAGTTCCGTCATTTCCCATTGACGAAAATACACCAGCGCTCTATGAAAGCCGCGGAATCTGCAATTGCAGCCGCGCAGTCGGGCAAGTTCTGGGAAATGCACAACCTGTTGTTCCACAACCGCAGGGCACTGGGCACTACCAGCCTGAAATTGTATTCCAAAGAAGCGGGTGTGGAGAACAAACATTTTCTCGACGACCTCATCAATTCGACTTATGGCTGGCAGGTGCGCAACGATTTCCAGGAAGGCGTGAACAAAGGCGTTAAGGAAATCCCTGCCTTCTTCGTAAATGGCGAGATCGTAGTAGGCAAGCCAACCTTCGAGAACATCAGCAAGGACATTGAATCTGCCCTTAAAAAATCAAAGAAAAAAGCGCCGGTTAAGCAAAGGGCGTAAGAAGAGTTTTATAAATGGGAAAGCCTGCTTTTTTC